>Ga0310690_10004643_pt1 | contig 19283 bp, 16 predicted proteins | sample AusTroGonzalo_MG_2_FD_207661 | JGI IMG/M metagenome (GOLD analysis project Ga0310690, IMG submission 207661) | Bovine rumen microbial communities from tropical cattle in Woodstock, Queensland, Australia - Gonzalo_04 (v2) (version 2) | ecosystem: Host-associated > Mammals > Digestive system >...
ACACTACTAACTAACCAAGTAAAAACCTCGCTGTGAAGCGAGGTTTTTATTGTGTTACAGGAGGTTCCAGCAGTCCCGGACGGCGTTCCCGGGTGCGTTGGACGGCCTGTTCGTCCTGCCAGGCGCGGATGAGCTTGGGATTGCCGCTCAGGAGGATTTCCGGAACGTCCCACCCGTTGAAGGAAGCCGGGCGCGTATAAACGGGGGGCGAAACCAGACCTTCCTGGAAAGAATCGCTCAAGGCCGATGTTTCGTCGGTGAGGACGCCCGGTATGAGCCGGATGATGCTGTCGGCCAGCAGGGCGGCGGGGATTTCGCCGCCGCTGACAACGAAGTCTCCCACGGAGATTTCCCGGGTTATCAGGTGTTCCCGGATTCGCTCGTCGATGCCTTTGTAATGCCCGCAGAGGATGATGATATTCTCTTTGAGGGAAAGCTCGTTGGCAATGCCCTGGTTCAGGATTTCCCCGTCCGGGGCCATGTAGATGATTTCGTCGTAATGGCGCTCTGAGGTGAGTTCCTCTATATAGCGGAAGACCGGCTCCACCATCAGAACCATTCCGGCGTCACCCCCATAGGAGTAGTCATCCACGGTCAGGCGAGGCCCCAGGCCGTATTTGCGCAAGTTGTGCACATGGATCTCTGCCAGTCCTTTCTTGACGGCACGGCCGGGGATGGAATGGCTGAGAGGACTTTCCAGCAGTTCCGGAACCACGGTGAGAATATCAATGCGGAGCATAGGCAATGGTTTTTGTCAATGCAAAAATAGTGTTTTATGTTTATTTGTGGAAATTTTCTTATCTTTGTGGGTTACACAATATATGTTAAACTATTGAATCTATTGTCATGAGTGAAGAAATTAAGCCTGAGGTTGTCGTCAATCCCGAAACCGCAGATGTAGCCCCTAAGGAACAGCAGGCCGCCCCTGTGGAGGAAAAGGTGCAGGAAGTTGTGGAAACTGTCGCAGAAGAGGTGAAGGAGGTTAAGGAAACCGTGGTGAACTATGCAGACAAAACGCTGGCCGAATTGTCGGAGCTGTTCCAGAAACTGTCAGAGAGTGAAGACCGCATGAAGCGGTCCAAGGAGGCGGAAGCCATCAAGTCCGCCTTCTATAAGCTGCTTTCCCGGGAGAAGGCGGCTGCCGGGGAAGACGCCACCGTAGTGGAGCCTACGGAAGACTCCGTGGATGAAACCACCGTTCCCCTGCAGAGCGGTCCGGTGAGCCCGTTCGCAGCCATCGAAGCCGGGTTCAAGTCGCTGTATATAGACTATAAGAAGGCCCGGGCCGAATACAACAAGGAGCAGGATGCCCAGCGGGAAGAAAACCTGGGCAAGAAGCAGGGCGTTATCGAGCAGCTGAAGGCTCTCGTAGACCAGCCCGGGGATATGAAGGACGCCTTCCCCAAGTTCCGAGAAATCCAGAACCGCTGGAGGGAGATCGGCCCCGTTCCCCAGCAGAGCTTCCGGGACATCAACGATACGTACCAGCTGTATGTAACCAAGTTCTACGACCTGGTGGATATCAACCGTGAGCTCAGAGACCTGGACTTCAAGAAGAACCTGGAGGCCAAAACCCAGTTCTGCGAGCAGGCGGAAGCCCTTGCCAAAGAAGAGAACGTGGTGGAAGCCTTCAAGGAGCTCCAGAAACTGCACGAGCAGTGGAAAGACCTCGGCCCCGTTGCCAAGGAATACCGGGATGCCATCTGGGAGCGTTTCCGCGCCGCCACTTCGGTTATCAACAAGAGCTACCAGGCCCATTTCGAGGGCCTCAAGGCTCAGCAGTCCGCCAATCTGGAGGCCAAGAAAGCCCTTTGCGAAGAGGTGGAGGCCATTGCGGAAAAGGAAATCACTTCCTCAACGGAGTGGAACGCCCTTAGCCGCAAGATAGAGGAAATCCAGGCCCGCTGGCGGGAAATCGGCTTTGCCACGCGTAAAGACAACCAGAAGGTGTACGACCGCTTCCGCGCCGCCTGCGACAAGTTCTTCGAGCGTAAGCGCGCCTCCTTCACGGAGTTCAAGGATTCCATGAACGCCAACCTGGAAAAGAAGATGGCCATCATCGCAGAGGCCGAATCCCTGAAGGACAGCACAGACTGGAAGGCCACTTCGGACCGCCTCATCGAACTCCAGAAGCAGTGGAAGGAAATCGGCGCGGTGCCCCGCAAGAAGTCTGAACAGATTTGGAAGCGTTTCCGTGCTGCCTGCGACGCCTTCTTCACCGCCCGTGACAACCGGAACAAGGGTGCCAACGACTATACCGCCAATCTGGAGGCCAAGCGTGCCCTCATCGCGGAAATCCAGGCCTGTCAGCCGGACCCGGCAACTGCCGCCCAGGCCCAGAAAGACTTCGCAGAACGCTGGAACGCCATCGGCTTTGTGCCGTTCAAGGAGAAAGAGGCCATTACCGCAGCATACAAGGAAGCCATGGCAGAGAAATTCCCCGGTTTTGGCTCCCGCGGTCGCCGCGAAACCGCACGGGGCAATGCCCGCCCGGAACGCCGTCCACTCACGGAAGCAGACCGTCTCAAGGAGGAATTCACCCGTCTGCAGCAGGAAATCCAGACTTACGAGAACAATATCGGCTTCTTCGGCCTGTCCAAGGGCGCAGAACAGCTGAAGGCCCAGATGCAGGAGCGCATAGATGCCGCCAAGGCCAAGTTGGAAGAGCTGAAGGAACAAATCCGGGCCAAGGAAGCAGAAGAAGGTCACGAATAGCCTATGGACAAGAAATCAATCATCGGCTTTGTCCTCATAGCCGTCATTCTGATAGGCTTCATGGGGTATCAGAGCCGTCAGGTGAATAAACAGCGGGCAGAACAGGCCCGGCTGGACTCCATTGCCGCTGCCGATGCCTATGAGCAGTACAAGCGGGACAGCGCGTACCGTGCCCAGCATCCGGAAATGGCTGTCCAGGAGGAATCTGCCGCCGTACAGGCGGCACCCCAGCCATCTGCCGCCCCCGTATATTCGGATACTCTTCTGAATGCGGCCGTTTCCGGAGAAGCCTCCTATGTAAAGCTGGAAAACGAGAAACTGGTTGTAACGTTCACCACCCGCGGCGGCCAGCCCTGGTCCGTTCAGGTGAAGGACTACTACAATTACGACAAGTCAGACCTGTACATCCTTCCGGAAGGAAGTTCCCAGCTGGGATATGTGGTGTATGCCCCTACGGCCGTAGACACCCGGAAGTTCAACTTCCAGTATGTGGCGGAGGCCTCCACGGATTCTACCGTGGTCATGCGCCTTCCTTTCTCCGGCGGAGGTTACATAGAGCAGCGCTATACGCTTGTCAGGAACTCCTATTCCCTTAACGAAACCCTTTCCCTGGTGGGGATGGAAAACCTCATTCCACGCAACGTGAACTCTATCGACGTGGATTTCGAGGCCGTTATCCCGCGCATGGAGAAGGGCTATAAGAACGAGTCCCAGTATTCGCGTCTCAACTATTACTTCCCGGAAGACAACAAGCCCGCCAATATCGGAAACGGAAGGGACGGAAGCAAGCGGTTCGACAACAAGATTGAGTGGTTTGCCTTCCAGCAGCAGTTCTTCTCGGCCATCATGCGCGCCCCCGGGGCTTTCAACTACGGGGAATTCGACATCAAGTTCCTGGGAAAGGATAACCCGGAGCATAACCTCATGCAGTGCAGCGCCCTGATGCGGGCCGATATCCAGTCCGGCTCAGGTAACATCCAGGTTCCCTTCGAGTTCTACTTCGGCCCCAACAACTACAAAGGCCTCAAGGCTTATGGTCATGCCTACGAGAAGGTGATTCCGCTGGGTGGTAAGATTATCGGCGTTTTCACCAAATACGTCATCATCCCGCTGTTCGACTGGCTGTCCAAGTTTATCTCCAACTACGGTATCATCATCCTTCTGATGACCATCTTCATCAAGATTGTGGTGCTTCCGTTTGCCTACAAGAGCTATTCTTCTACGGCCAAGATGCAGGCCCTCAAGCCTTTCATCGACAAGATCAACGCCAAGTATCCCAAGCAGGAGGATGCCATGAAGAAGCAGCAGGAAACCATGGCCCTGTACAAGAAGGCCGGCGTCAATATGATGGGCGGCTGTCTTCCCATGCTGCTGCAGATGCCCATCCTGTGGGCCATGTTCCGGTTCTTCCCGGCTTCCATCCAGCTTCGGCAGGAACATTTCCTCTGGGCGGAAGACCTCAGTGCCTATGACGATATCATCCATTGGGGCACCAGCATCCTGGGCATGGACCATATCTCGCTCTTTGCCCTCCTGATGGCGGTTTCCATGTACCTCTACTCCCGTATCACCATGCAGGGACAGAACACCGGTTCAGACCCTAACGCCAAGATGATGAGGACCATGAGCCTGTACATGATGCCGGTGATGATGTTCTTCATCTGTAACAACCTTTCTTCCGGCCTCAGCTACTATTACCTGCTTTCCAACCTGATTACCATGCTGGAAACCTGGATTATCCGGAAGTGGATTGTGAATCCGGAGGAGATTGTGGCCAAGGTAAAAGCGGCGGAAAACAAGCCGGCTCCCAAGTCCAAATGGCAGCAGCGCCTGGAAGAAGCCCAGAAGATGCAGCGCCAGCTGGAACAGCAGAAGAAAGGCCGCAAGTAATGAAGCATATCTTCGTGCTGCTGGTCATTGCCTGTATGGCTATGCTGCCCTTGCGGGCGCAGCGGCGCGATTCCGTGTACACGGCTTCAGAACAGTTCCAATGGCAGAAACTGATAGCCCCTGTGGCCCTTGTGGGCACGGGGGCTGTTATGACGGCCAGCCCCTGGTACCGTACCCATGTGAATGAACCCGTCCGGGATTGGGCCCTGCGGGTGAGTGGCGGCAAGGAACTCCCTTTCGACAATTATCTCCAGTATGCACCATACGCCGGTTTTGTGCTGGGGATGGCCCTCCAGGGTGGTCAACACGGTGTTTGGGAGCAGGTTCTGGTTCTGGGGACATCCATTCTGGTCACGGCTGCCATGTCCGGAACCTTAAAGAATGTGACGGGCGTTATCCGCCCCAACGGCGGCAATCAGTCTTTTCCTTCCGGCCACACGGTTACGGCGTTTCTGGGCGCAGAACTGATCCGGCTGGAATTCGGCCCCTGGTGGGGGTTGGCGGCCTATACCGTGGCAACGGTAACCGCTTTCATGCGCGTCTACAACAATTGGCACTGGACCAGTGACCTTTTGGGCGGAGCCGGGATTGGCATCCTGGGAGCCAACATCGGTTATTGGCTGCTGCCGCTGGAGCGGAAGCTGTTCAAACTGGACTCCAAGGTCCCTTCCAAACTTCAGGCATCGGCCCTGCCGTATGTGGCTCCAACGCCGGTCGGGTCTTGTTACGGTGTTTCATTGGCCTTAACGTTTTAGAGTATGATAGCGGAAGCCCTTCAATCCCTGCGCCGTTCGCTGCCGGAACACGTCCAGCTGGTGGCTGTTTCCAAATTCCATCCCGTGGAGCGCCTGATGGAGGCGTATAACGCAGGTCAGCGCCTGTTCGGAGAAAACCGTCCCCAGGAACTGGCAGCCAAGGCTCCTGAGATGCCGTCCGATGTCCAGTGGCATTTTATCGGCCATCTCCAGACCAACAAACTGAAACTGGTGCTTCCGTATGTCTGCATGGTGCAGTCCGTGGATTCCATGCATCTCCTGGACGCTATCGGCCGATGGTGCCAGGAACACGAAAAGCCCATGGATATCCTCCTGGAACTCCACCTGGGCGCCGAACAGACCAAATCCGGCTTCTCCGAGGCCGAAATCCTGAATATCGTTTCCAAAAGCTTTCGGAGCGAAGCGACTGCGCCTGCAGGCGCACAGCCGGCCCGGGTATTTGCCGACAGGCAAATACGGAAAGGGCTTCAGGCTTCGGGGGAGTTCGAGGGGGCTGCTCCCCTCGTTAGATTAAGAGGTCTTATGGGGATGGCTACCAATACGGATGATATGGCTGTGGTGGAGGCGGATTTTGCGCGTATAGAGGCGTTGTTCCTTCGCATTAAAAAGGAACATCCCGAACTGGAAGCTTTCGATCAGCTTTCCATCGGGATGTCCGGGGACTGGCCTCTGGCCATCAGACACGGGGCCACCATGGTGCGCATCGGCACCGATATCTTTGGCCCCAGAGAGTACTAACTACAGGTCCAGATGGTCCAGACGCGTTTCCAGGAAGGTTTTCACGTCTTCCCAGTTGTAGTAGATGCCCGTGTACGGTTTCACGTACTTTAGGGGCGTTTCCCGCTCGTTTACAAGGAACTTTACCAGAACAGGGTCTGCTGCGTTCTTGCTGCGGTAGAAGATCATCTGCAGGTTGGCGGCGAAGGGGCAGTTCCAGGAGGCCATCCAGTGGGCGGCTGCGTCATCAACGGAAAGGCGGTCTCCGATGCCCTCCAGGCCCAGATAGCTGGCCAGGCCCAGGAACGGCCAGTCATGGCCGAAAGTGAGGTCTGCCGCGCGGTCGCTTTCTCCCTTCACCACCTTGTCGGCCTGGGCGACGAGCACGTCTACCAGTTCCTTGCTCCGCGGCATGCGGAGATGGCCGTTAAGCTCTGAGTTGCACTGGTTTAAATAGGCCGACAGGAAGATGTTCTCGTGCAGCCGGTATACCACGTCGAACGGCAGGTAGCGGAACAGGTTGTCGTTGATGTCGAACGCTTCTGCCACACGGGCCGTTGCAAAGATGGAATACTGGAAGAAATAGGCGTTGCGGACAAACTGTCTCCCGGCCGCAGGGTCTTTGAACAGGTTCTTGAACACCGTGACGGAGTCCGGGAGTTCGCGCCGGTTGCCGCCGCTTCTTTCTGCCAGAGCCTTTCCGGTGCGGGCAATGATGGTGTCATTCTCCGCCCGTGCGATATACTCCATAAACCTTTCTCCGGTATCCAGGTCTATGTTCAGGTCCGGCTGGATGGCGCGGAGCTGGGCGGTGAAACCGTTCATGGACACGATTACACGGGGGGTCATGCTGGAGACGGCGCGAATCTTCTTGCTGCCGTTCTGGAACACGCCCGGGAAGCGGTTATACATCCGTTGGGCCAGTTGGGCATGCTCCCTCACGCCGCGGGGAGTGAGGCGGCCGTCCATACCGTCGTAGTGGTCGAAGATATAGGAGGCTTCGCGGAGAAGGGAATCACCGGCCGGAGTGAGCTCCACGCCGGCTTCCTTGGCGTTTCTCAGGGCATCCCGCACCATGGCATAAGTGGCGCCGCCCCATTCGGAACGGGAGCCATGACGGCCGTAATGCTCTATGTAGAAAGCCTCGTAGCCCTGGGGGGCCGGAGTGTCCTGAACGGGAAGGAATTCGTAGGAATGCGTATTGAAGCCGGCCCGTTGCGGGAAATCCTTGAGGAACTTCACCATTTCCGGGCTCTGGGGCTGGGCTGCAGCGCTCAGGGCCAGGCACACAGTTGCAAATACAACAAACAGTCTTTTCATCATCTTCAGAACTAAAGAAACTGATCAAGTTGTGGTTTAGTGAGCCAGGATGGCACCTACCAGGCACAGAATGGCGTAGAATTCCGGGAGAGCGGCATAGATGAGGGTGTTGGTTACCACGTTATGGCCCTGGGATACGCCTACGATACCGTTTGCACAGACCTGACCCTGACGGATGCCGGAAATCAGGATGCCGACACCTGCGGCAACGCCTACACCGAAGCAAATCCATCCGTTGAGGGTGCCGCCGGTGTATTTACCCATCATGACCAGAAAAGCTACAAAGCCGTAAATACCCTGAGTGGAGGGGAGGGCAGACAGCAGCAGGTAGCTGCCGGAGGCCTCCGGTTTGCGTTTGAGGGCACCTTCGGCCGCGTTACCGGCGATGGTGGTGCCGATGGAGGAGCCGATACCCGCCAGTGCGAGGACGAGCCCGAGTCCGAGATAAGCAAGAATTTGTTCCATAATCTGATTGTATTTATTTTGTTATTTCTTTAGCGGGTTGTAATTACGGCCTGCAGCCTCGTAGCCGGAATTCTTGAAGAACTCCAGGAAGTTCAGACGCAGGGGGTGCACAAAGGCTCCCAGGGCGCACATGGCAATGTTCAGCGTGTGTCCAAAAATGACAAGGAACAGGAATCCCAACCATTTCCCGATGTTGGGGGAATCTCCCAGAATCATTACGCCCATATCGTTGAAGGCCATCCCCAGCATACTGCCGGCCAGGCCCAGGGCATACAGACGGATGTAGCTGAGTACGTCTCCTACCAGGCCGGTAATCATATTATATGTATCCCAGAGGCCCATGCCGATGTTGGCGAACTTGTTGCGCTTAGGGTCGTTGAACACAAAGATGCCCAGGGCGCTTACAACACCCAGGACTATCACAATCCATTTGGTGAGCGTTGCGTTGAGTACGCCGGTAAACGCAAAGGCCGCCACGATGATGCCGCCCACGATGAGAAGCGTCCAACCCCATGTGCCCAGGGAGGCGTAGAAGCCTTTGGTCTTGGTCTGGTGGATGGTCTTGACCACCATGGCCAGGCAGATGTGCAGGACACCCACCACCAGGGACAGTACCATGGTGGCGTCGTTGCCGGCTATCTGGGCGGGCAGGAAGATGCCCTTGATGGGGGCGAAAACCTGCCACTTGGAAATGTCGATGGAGAAGAAGGTGTGGAAGAAGAATCCGATTAGCACGGTGGCGCAGCCCAGGATGACAACCAGCGGGGCCATATCCTTGAAACTATCCACCTTCTTGAGAAGCAGGCCCGCCAGCACCAGTACCAGTCCGTAGCCGCAGTCGCCCATGCAGAAGGCGAAGAACAGCAGGAAGAAGATGCTGATGAAGGGAGTGGGGTCGAATCCGTCGTAGGCCGGCCGGCCGTACATATCCGTGAGGGTTTCGAACTGCCGGACGAACCAGTTGTTCTTGAACTGGATGGGGGGATTGTCCTGGATTCCGGCATCTTCCTTCAGGTACAGAACGCCTGTTTTGTCCAGGGCTGCCGTGACGGTGGCCTCTTTTTCCCTGGGAGCATATCCCACCAGGGTGACGATGGTGTTTTCAGCGGCGGGAACGGCGCTTACCCCGGCCAGATGCCGGTCCAGTTTGGCGCAGTAGTCTGCCTTAAGGGCTTCCAGTTCCGGAATATGCTGCTGCAGGTCCAGAACTTCTCCCTGCAGCATGCTCAGGTACTGTTCCTTGAGGCGGAGCTCTTCCCGGGCCTGCGAGACATCGTCCGCAGGGGCGGGAATTTCCCCGGGCAGGGCGTCTTCACCGGCCACCACAAAGTATACTCCGTCTTTTTCCCGGGCTATGACCGAGAGCGCGTATTCCTGATCCCATTCTTCCCTGAACTGCTTGGCGTTCAATTTGTGGAAGTGAATGGGAATGCCTGCCTGTGCCAGTTTCTGGATGTGATCTGAGTCGAAGCTGCCCCAGGCCATCCTTTCGGAAACAGTCCGGTGAAGCTGCCTGATTTCTCCTTCCGTCTGGGAATAGAGCATGAGCACGCCGCCTGCGAGGCGGACAATATCGTAGGATGTCTTCCGGGTGGGTTGTGTCCCTTCCGGGACAACTATTTTCTTCAGGCCGGTAATGTATCCGTCTATCAGTTCGATTTCAGAAGACAGGTTTCGGGAGGTATCATCCACAGGCTTTGCTTCCCGGGTGATATCCACCAGCCCCAGTTCCTGAATATCATCCAGGAGCCCGCCCTGTTCTCCGTTCAGGAGCACAAAGGAGTATTTGGTCATGGGGTTGATCATAGCTCTGAGGCCTCCTCTTCCTCTGCGTGGCGGTTTTTGACGATTTTGGATGAAGCCTTGGAGAGGTTCTCCTCGTCTTCCATATAACGCTTGATCTTTCGGATGGCTTCCTGGTATCCCGGTATCTGAACCTTTTCGTACAGGTTCACCTTCTGGGTGGTTTTCTTGCGGTTGTAGTCCAGGATACGGGCCTTTTCCTTGTACACCTCCGACTCAATCCCCAGCCTTGACAGCTCCTTCAGGATGGCAACACCGTCTGCGTACCAGGCGGGCTTAACGAAGGCGTTGAAGGGTAGGAGCTTATAATGGATTTCTCCCAGGGCCGGAGTTTTTACGCCGGCCACCTTCCTGGTGTACAGGTCTACGTCCATTATTTCGATGAGTCCGGGTTCGAACTCGTTCCAGAGTGCAGCCAGGTAATCGTAGCGCTTCAGGGCTTCTTCCAACTCCTCAATAAGACGCTCGCTTTCGGCTTTGGCCTTGCGGACCTCCAGGCGCAGGGCGCTCTCCTTGTTCTGCAAGGTTGGGAGTGCCCGCTGCCGCACCTTGAGCTGTTTGCCCAGTTCCGTCAGCGAAGTTTTATTGTATTGGAATTTGATTGCCATAGGTTATGCTTTCCAGTATTTGTCGATAAGGGCTTGTTTGATACCGGTTTCGGCCGGGGAGAAATACTTGCCGAAAAGCTCCCAGGCGGTATCCAGCATTTCCTCTATGGAGATATTGACGTCGATGGCCAGCAGATCCCGGGCATAGTCCTTTGCATAGGCCAGGCAGCGGTGGTCGTAGTCGGAAAGGTCGAAACCGTTTTCCAACTTGGTCTTGGCGTTCTGGGCGTCTGCATACAGCCGCACGGATGCGTTCATTACCTGCGAATGGTCTTCACGCGTTTTCTTGTTCTGCACCAGCTGTTTCAGGCGGGAAAGGCTGCGGAACGGGTCTATGATAACCTTTCCGGTGTCCGTGTCTGCCTTCAGGTACAGCTGGCCCTCGGTGATATAACCCGTGTTGTCCGGGATGGCGTGGGTGATGTCTCCGTCGTTGAGGGTGGTGACGGCTATGATGGTGATGGAGCCCCCGGTGGGCAGCTGCACGGCTTTTTCGTAGATTTTGGCCAGGTCGCTGTACAGGGAACCCGGCATGGAATCCTTGGAAGGAATCTGGTCCATCCGGTTGCTGACGATGGAAAGGGCGTCTGCATACAGCGTCATGTCCGTAAGCAGCACAAGTACTTTCTCGTTCTTGTCCACGGCGAAGTATTCGGCTGCGGTGAGGGCCATATCCGGCACCAGCAGGCGCTCTACGGGCGGATTCTCCGTGGTGTTGATGAAGCAGATGATCTTGTCCAGGGCGCCGGCGCTTTCAAACTTGTTGCGGAAGAACAGGTAGTCGTCGTTGGAGAGTCCCATGCCGCCCAGGATAATCTTGTCTACATCGGCCCGGATGGCCACGTCTGCCATTACCTGGTTGTAGGGCTGGTCCGGGTCTGCGAAGAAAGGTATCTTCTGGCCGGATACCAGGGTGTTGTTGAGGTCGATACCCGCAATGCCCGTGGGAATGAGCTGCGAGGGCTGGCGGCGCCTGTACGGGTTCACGGAAGGACCGCCGATCTGGCGAAGTTCCCCTTCGATTTCCGGGCCTCCGTCGATGGGGTGGCCGTAGGCATCGAAGAAACGGCCGGCAAGCTGTTCCGAGACTTTGAGGGTAGGGGGTTCTCCCAGGAAGGTTACTTCCGCATTGGTGGGGATGCCTTCCGTTCCGGAGAAAATCTGGAGGGTGACAAGGTCTCCTTTGGTGCGGACCACCTGGGCCAGCTTTCCGCCCACGACGGCCAGTTCTTCGTTGGATATGCCTTTGGCACGGAGGGAAACCGTTGCTTTGGTTATGCCTTCCAGCTTGGTATAGACTCTTTGGTATGCTTTGTTTGCCATTATGCAGTCAGTTTCATTACGGATTGGTGATAGGCCCAGAACTGGTCGCTCTCGTACACGGAATAGTTCATCTGGCGGAGTTCATTGATGAGATGCTTGAAAAATTCCCGGCATTTCTCGAAGTCTTCGAAGTCGTAGTCTTTTTCACATACCTGCAGGACCAGGTCCAGCATGAAGCGCTGGCGTTCCATGGGGCAGAGGGAGTCGACAGGGTCGAACCCGTCTTGCTGGAGGATGATGAAATCCACCAGTTCCGACTTCCAGAAGTTTACGTGGTAGCTCATGGGCACGCCGTCGTCTCCCAGGATGTTGATCTGCTCGGAGGCTTCCTTGCCGCGGCGGATGATGTTCTTGGCTGTGTGAACCTTATGCACCCAGCCTTTTTCCACCGTGGTGTTGAGGTAGTCCTCGATTTCCGGATACTCCAGATACTTGGAATAGGACTCCAGCGGACCCACGGCAGGATAGCGTTTCTGGTCTGCCCGGTTCTGTTCCAGGGCATAGAAGCACCGGGCGGCTTTTTTGGTGGATTCCGTTACCGGCTCCTTGAGGTTGCCGCCGGCGGGGGACACCGTGCCGATGAAAGTGACGGCGCCGCGCTGGCCGTTGTTCAGGATGACCATCCCCGCACGGGAATAGAAGTTGGAAATGATGGCGGAGAGGTCTACCGGGAAGGCGTCTGCGCCCGGCAGTTCCTCCATACGGTTACTCATTTCCCGGAGGGCCTGGGCCCAGCGGGAGGTGGAATCGGCCAGAAGCAGGCACTTGAGCCCCATGGCACGGTAATACTCGCAGATGGTCATGGCCGTGTACACGGAGGCTTCACGGGCGGCCACCGGCATGTTGGAAGTATTGCAGATGATGGTGGTGCGCTCCATCAGGTGGCGTCCGGTATGCGGGTCTATGAGCTCCGGGAATTCGGTGAAGATTTCCACCACCTCGTTGGCACGTTCTCCGCAGGCGGCCATCACAATGACGTCGGCGTCTCCCTGTTTGGCTATGGCGTGCTGGAGCACGGTTTTTCCGCAGCCGAAAGGTCCGGGGATGAAGCCCGTTCCGCCTTCCGCGATGGGGTTCATGGTATCAATCACGCGGACACCGGTTTCCATGATGCGGTCTGGCCGGGGTTTCTCCCGGTATCCCTTGACGGCCACCTTGACGGGCCATTTCTGCACCATGGTAACGGGAACATCCTCTCCGTTTTTGTCTTTGAGGACGGCGATGACCGTATCTACGGTGTACGAGCCGGGTTCCTTTACGGATTTGACGGTATAGGAACCCCCGAAGGAGAACGGAACCATAATCTTGTGGGGCAGCCAGCCTTCCTTCACTTCTCCCAGCCAGTCTGCCGCCTGGACGGTGTCTCCCGGCATGGCGAGGGGTGTGAACTCCCACTGTTTCTTGCGGTCCAGCGGGTCTGTGTATTCTCCTCTCTTGAGGAAGACGTCCTGCATGGTGGAGAGGTCGTTCTGCAGGCCGTCGTAAACGCTGGACAGCAGGCCGGGACCCAGGGTGGCCTCCAGCATCCGCCCTTCAAACTCTACGGTATTGCCGTTCTTGAGCCCGCGGGTGCTTTCGAACACCTGCACGGAAGCGTTCTTCCCACTAACCTTGATGACCTCTGCCATCATCCTGACCCCATCCAGGTCTATGTAGCAGATCTCATTCTCGGAAACCGGCCCGTCCACCTCTACGGTGACCAGGTTGGAGACGATACCGGTTACGATTCCTTTAGTCTTCATATTGTCTAACAGTGCTTTGTTTCCTATTTCTCTTTATACTCAACACCCTTGAAGGTGCCTTTCACCTGAGTCACCAGCTTGCGGAACATTTCCCGGCCGGTTTTTTCGTCAAGGGCCAGCCAGCGGTCTACGATGTGTAATTTGACCACATAGGCCAGGACCGCGGTGAGGTTAAAGTAATGGAACAGCGAAAGGCTGTCCACCTTTTCCCAGACCAGGTTGTCCAGGCCCCGTTCCCTGCTCAGGAGGTCTGTCAGGGACAGGACCGCTTCTGCCTTGAGGGCTTCTTCGAAATCACCTCCGCGGAAGCGGTATCCGTCTATATCCAGCCCTTCGTCGAATTCCGATCCCATTCCGGTGAGTACGTCTTCTTCCGCAGGGCGGTCCAGAGCCCGGTTCAGGTAGCGGACCTTGGCATTGCGGAGGTTCAAATCGAACCGGAAATACTCCCGGAGGAACTTCTCCGGACGGACAAGGGCGCGGGCATAGAAATCCGCGTCCAGTTTTTCGGGATTGAATCCTTCCAGAAGGAAATCCAGGGCCTCCAGGTCTTTCTCTGACAAATCCCGGCGGATTTCCTCCAGGATGTACCGGAACCCCTTTCCGTCCTCGTACTGGTATTCTGCGGTGAGGAAGGGGAGGCTGGAGATGATATACTCGTAATTGCCCATATTCTAGCCGAACAGGATCTTCTTGGTGGCAGGGCGAAGATAATCGCCCACAAGTTCCTGGAAGCTTTCGTCCGTGAGGCTGATGAAATAACTGCCGTCTTTGGGGCCAATCTTGAAGCCGCCGTTGAAGGCTTTGGAGAAGGACGCCTCGATACCTTTTCCAAGGGTTTTGGAGAGTTCTCCCTTGATGAACGGCTCCAGACCCTTCTTGAGGTTTTCCGGCAGCACAAGGGCCAGGTCTTGCGTTTCCTGTGTGGAGAAGCGCTGGGCCACGGCTGTGATGATGCCCTTCATGAATTCTTCCGATGAAAGGGCCTCTGCGACGGGTTTGTCCACGGCCTGGGCGATGATGAGGTTCTCGATGCCCGAACGGGTGGCCAGCAGAGCCTGCGTGGCCGCCATCTTCACATCTCCTTCCATCTTTACCTTGTAATCCTCTGCCTCCCTGCGGGCCTTTTCCAGAATGGATTCGGCCTCTTCCTGTGCCTTCCGGATGATATCGGCTGCCTCTGCCTTGGCCTTTTCCAGGATGGCCGCACCTTCTTCCTTTCCCTTAGAAAGACCCTCGTTGTACAGTTTTTGGGTCAGTTCCTGAAGTTTGTCCATATTGAACGGGTTATGGGTGTTACTATTAGTGTTACTATGCAGTATTCGCAAATATAAGAAAAAAAAGTGAGGAACGGAACGGCGTCCGCAAAAATCAGAACATGTAAACGCTTCCCGTGCTGATGGTGAAGCCACCCAGCTGCGGGTCGAAGGATTTACCCAGATCGATGCCCAGGGAGATGTTGGCGTTGATGTGCAGTTTGCCGCCGATGCCGGCGCTCACGATTACGGGCAGATTCCGTTCCTGATACAACCCCGGAAGGGATTTCTGTTCTTCCAGCCGATAAGAGCGGGTGATGACGCCCAGGTCCACGAACGGGAAAAGGACCAGGGTGATCCGCTGCTTCCGGAAGTTGAAATCCAGGACGGTGGTCCGGAGCTCGATATTGCTCCAGGCCAGCCCCGGGGCCAGAATCCGGTTATAGAAGAGCCCCCGGAAGGTGTAACGGCTGCCGAGGCCTTCGAATTCCTCGTACTGGTAGGTGAGGGTGGACAGTTCCGGGAGGTTGTAGAACGGCATTTCCCCGATGAACTGATGCTGCAGCCCCACGTGGTACCCCAGCACCATCCGGTTGGCCCACAGGGGGATGAAATGGCGGAAATGGGCCACCAGCTGGGCGTAATGGTACTTCCCGTGGGAAAGGTCCAGGTTTCCGTTCACATACAGTTCCGCATACATGCCCCGGGAAGGGCGCATTTCCACATCCCGGGTGTCGTAGATGGCTCCGCCCCTGAATTCCAGGCTGGTGCCGCCACCTGCCTCGTCGGCCCGGATGAGACCGGCCGACTGATAGGCCAGATAGAGGCTGTTGCCCGAATCGTAGTGGGAAAGGTGGAAGTCCTCCAGCCGGATGTGCCGGAACACCAGGCCGCCCATCCAGTTGATTCTTCCCTTTTTCTGGCTACGGATGACGGCCGCCGCCCGGATGACCTGCCTGTGGTTGGTGTAATAGGAGGTCCGGGTGATCTTGTTGCGGTCCAGGTTTGCGTCGTAGGGGGAAGCGATACCGTTGAATCCGAAGAAGTTGTTGGCGAGGGCATCCCGGTAACTGAGGGAGGCGGTGAGGCGGACCCCCGGAATCAGCACGGAGGAGTCGAACAGGCCATGCAGGTACCAGGAACCCTTGGTGGCGTATGCACCTGCAACCGCAATGTGGTGGTGGAAATTGGGGTATACCGTTCCGTCTCCGTAGTAGAAAATGTCTGAATAGACGCCCAGGTTGAGCCCGACGTCCGAGTTGTAGCTGATGTCCGGAAGGGGGAGGAAAACCCATCCGGTTTTGGGAGTTGCCGCTTTCTGGGCCCACAGCAGTGTTGTGGCCAGCAGGAAGGAGAGTGTCAGGCAAATCCGTTTCATCGTGGCTCCGTTAGCGCTTCACAAAGATAAGCATTATTTCGGTAATATATCCTTTTGAAAAAGGTGGTTGATAACTGAAACTGTATTTGCAAAATTGCTTAAAAGTTATAACTTTGTAGGCAGGAAACGGATATGTTATCAACCGTCCTCCCATAACACTAAACGAATATGTCAGATAAGAACCTCCTCCTGGGAGACGAAGCCCTGGCTCTGGGTGCCTTGCATGCCGGTTTGTCGGGCGTCTATGCCTATCCCGGCACTCCCTCCACAGAAATCACGGAATTCATCCAGCTCCATCCGCTGACGGCGGAACGCCATATTCACAAGGATTGGACCTGTAACGAAAAAACAGCCATGGAAGGCGCCCTGGGCATGTCCTATGCCGGCAAGCGCGCCCTGGTTTGCTTCAAGCACGTTGGCCTTAACGTTTGTGCAGACCCGTTCATGGGGTCTGCCATGACGGGCGCAAACGGAGGTCTTGTCATTGCCTCCTGTGACGACCCTTCCATGCACAGCTCCCAGAACGAACAGGACTCCCGCTTTTACGGCGCCTTTGCCATGATGCCGGTGTTCGAACCCTCCAGCCAGCAGGAAGCCTATGAGATGACCCGCGAGGCTTTCGATTATTCGGAACGAAGAGGCATTCCGGTGCTCATGCGCATGACAACCCGCCTTTCCCACTCCCGTGCCGTAGTGGAAAGCGGAACGCAAATCCGGGAGCAGAATCCGCTCAAGTATCCGGAGAATCCCCGCCAGTGGGTTACCCTCCCGGTGAACGCCCGCGTCCGGAACCGCCAGCTCATTAAGGACTATGCCCAGTTCGAAGAAGATGCGGTGCAGTCCCGTTTCAATGTGCTGAAGGAAGGGAATGACAAGAGCATGGGCATCATAGCCTGCGGACTGGCCTATAATTATCTCATGGAGAATTATCCGGAAGGCTGCCCCTTCCCGGTTCTCAAGATTTCCCAGTATCCTTTCCCCCGCAAGCTTGCCCTCAAGCTCACGGAAATGACCAAAACCATCCTCGTGCTGGAGGAAGGTCAACCCCTTGTGGAAGAGCGCCTGAGAGGTGTTTTCCCCACGGGAATCACCGTTCACGGCCGCATAGACAACACCGTCCCGCGGGATGGGGAACTCACACCGGATGCGGTTCGCACGGCATTGGGCCTGCCCGCCCTGCCGGTGTTCCCGGCATCGGAAGTGGTGGCCCCGCGTCCTCCGGCACTTTGCCAGGGCTGCGGCCACCGGGATTTCTTCACGGCCCTCAACCATGTAGTCAAGGACTATTCCGGCGCCCGTGTTTTCGGTGATATCGGCTGTTACACCCTGGGCTGGATGCCTCCTTTCCACTCCCTGCACACCTGTGTGGAAATGGGTGCCTCGGTCACCATGGCCATCGGATCCGCCTATAGCGGCACCTGGCCCGCCGTAGCCGTTATCGGAGACTCCACCTTCACCCACAGTGGCATGACAGGCCTGCTGGACGCCGTCAACGGAAAGGCCGATATAACCGTATGCATATCGGACAACCTCACAACCGGTATGACGGGCGGACAGGATTCCGCCGGAACCGGCCGTCTGGAGGCCATCTGCGCCGGACTGGGAGTGGAACCGGAGCATATCCGCACCATCGTCCCCCTGCCCAAGAACTATCCGGAAATGGAACAGGTTATCCGCGAAGAACTGGAATACCACGGCGTCTCGGTCATCATCAGCCGCCGCGAATGCATCCAAACCTTAAGACGTCACGCTAGCAAGAAGTAATTATGAAGCAAGATATTATATTGGCCGGTGTGGGAGGACAGGGAATCCTCTCCATCGCAACGGTCGTCGGTTCGGCCGCCCTGGAACAGGGCCTTTATCTGAAGCAGGCAGAGGTTCACGGAATGAGCCAGCGGGGCGGAGACGTCCAGTCCAACCTCCGCCTTTCGTCGGAACCCATATTCAGTGACCTCATTCCCAAGGGCGGGGCAGACCTCATCGTTTCCCTGGAGCCCATGGAGGCCCTGCGCTATCTGCCGTACCTTTCCAAGGAGGGCTGGATCATCACCAACACCGCACCCTTCGTAAACATTCCGGATTATCCTCAGATGGATTCCCTCATGAAGGAACTGGAGCGGCTTCCGCGCGTGGTGGCTCTGGACGTGGATGCCATCGCTAAGGACCTTGGTTCCCCCCGAGGTGCCAACATGGTGCTGCTGGGTGCCATGGCAGGTGTCCTGAACATCCTGGAGCCCGAGAAACTCCGGGAAGGCATCCGTCGCATCTTCTCCCGCAAGGGAGATGCCGTGGTGGAGTCCAACATCAAGGCTTTTGACGCCGGCCTGCAGTATTCCCAAAACCGCAAGTAAGAGTATGAACCTTCCTGTCTCCAAAGAACAGCTCTACGGCAAGTTCCGGGAAATGGGCATCGACGATATTTCCCGAACCACCATCCGGCAGTGCTCCATGGTCGGGTCGGCCCTGGAAGAACTTTCCGGCACTCCGTTCTCCCACCTGGAGTTCGGCGTACCGGGCATCCCCGCCTGTCCTATCGGCATAGAAGCCCAGAAAAAGGCGCTGGATGCGGGCATTCCCTCCATTTACCCTTCCGTGCAGGGTATTCCGGAACTCAAGAAAAACGCCGCACGTTTCGTGAAGGCCTTCATCGACATCGATATAGACCCGAAGGGGATTGTTCCCACCGTGGGATCCATGCAGGGGAGTATGACTTCCATTCTGGAGTGCTCGCAGCTGCAGCCCGGCAAGGACACCATCCTGTATATCTGTCCCGGTTTCTCGGCCCACGGCCGCCAGCCGGACATCCTGGGCATCAAGAACCTCACTTTCGATATCTATGAGTACAGGGCAGAGAAGTTGCGGGACAAGCTGGAGTCTTACTTCAAGCAGGGCAACATAGCCGCCCTGTTATACTCCAACCCCAACAATCCGGCCTGGATCTGCCTCACGGAGGAAGAGCTCCAGATTATCGGGGAACTGGCCACTAAATACGACGTGGTTGTGCTGGAGGATATCGCATACCTGTGCATGGACTTCCGGAAAGACCTTTCCGTTCCGTTCCAGCCTCCTTTCCAGAGCACCGTGGCCCGTTACACGGACAATTATGTCATCCTCCTTTCCGGCTCCAAGATTTTCAGCTATGCCGGAGAACGGATAGCCGTAGTCTGTATTTCGGACAAGCTGTACCATCGGGAGTATCCGGAGCTCAAGAGAAAGTGGGGGATTGCCAAGTTCGGAGACAACTTCATCCTCAATTACCTGTACGTTAACACCTCGGGTGCTTCCCATTC
>Ga0310690_10004645_pt1 | contig 19278 bp, 13 predicted proteins | sample AusTroGonzalo_MG_2_FD_207661 | JGI IMG/M metagenome (GOLD analysis project Ga0310690, IMG submission 207661) | Bovine rumen microbial communities from tropical cattle in Woodstock, Queensland, Australia - Gonzalo_04 (v2) (version 2) | ecosystem: Host-associated > Mammals > Digestive system >...
TGAAAGTGTTCATCAAAGGAGAGGTAATCCCGAAATCAGCCAAGCCGGTGAACAAGTACACCGTAGCCGTAGGTGAGTTAAATATGAAAAGCAAACTGCTCGACCTCGGTACCATCAAGAAAGGTGAGAACAAAAGCGGTGAGTTGGAGTACGCTAACCTGACTAAAGCCGACCATAACGTTGACTTGGCCACCAATGCCGCAGACGCTTATCTGATCAGCCAGGTGACGCTGGCTACCGTCAAACCCGACGAGACCGGTAAGTTCATCTTCGCTGTGGACACCAAGAACACCAAATTGTACGGTCCGGTAGAGGCATATGCTTATGTGGTAGTGGACGGCAAACGCAATATCAGCGAGACCTTCAAACTGACCGTCAAAGCCAATATCGTGGAGGATTTCAGCGCAATGACTGTTGAAGAGAAACAGCAGGCGCCGATCATCGAGTTGGCTGCCGAGCAGGACGCAGGTAAGGTAGCCGCAGGTAAGGTGCTCAAATACACCCTGCCCATCAAGAATATCGGTGTGAACCCGCTCGAGATCCGTCGCGTTTATTCGAGTTCCAAGGATATCATCTGCAAAGCGCCCAAAGCCATCAAATCGGGAAAGAAAGGTGCTGTGGCCATTGATATCAACGCCAAAGATCTGCAACCGGGTATGTACGACCGCGAGATTCAAGTGATCTCCAATGACTACCAGAACCCCGTTAAGAAAATCAAAATCAACTTCGTTGTAGAGTGATCGACCATCCGGAAAATAGTGCCGAATACAAAGGACTGACGGTGAACGCAGGCGTAGAGAACCTGCCTTCCGTTAATCCTTATGCTACGTTCCGTCGCAAGAAGACGGTGCTCACCCCCGAAGAGTATTTCGAGGGGATCCGTCGTGGCGACATGACCATCCTCAGTCAGGCGGTGACACTTGTGGAGAGTAATCTCTTAGCCGATCAGTCTATCGCGCAGAAAGTGATTGAACTGTGCCTGCCCTATGCCGGCAACTCGATCCGCGTAGGCATAACGGGTGTACCGGGAGCAGGCAAATCGACTTTCATCGAGGCGTTGGGCAGTGAGTTATGTGATCACGGCAAGCATATCGCCGTACTGGCTATCGACCCCTCAAGCGAGCGCAGCAAAGGCTCTATTCTCGGTGATAAGACTCGCATGAACGAGTTGTCCGTCAAGTCGAATGCGTTCATCCGCCCGAGTCCGAGTGCCGGTTCGTTGGGCGGTGTGGCGCGTAAGACACGCGAGACGATCGTACTGTGCGAGGCAGCAGGGTTCGATACGATACTGCTCGAGACCGTAGGTGTAGGTCAGTCTGAGACCGCCGCACACTCGATGGTGGACTATTTCCTGCTGTTGCAGGTGACCGGTACCGGCGATGAACTGCAAGGTATCAAACGCGGTATCATGGAGATGGCAGATGGCATTGCTATCAATAAATGCGACGGTAATAATATAGAACGCGCACACGCCGCGCGCGTGAGCTTCAAGAACGCCCTAATGCTATTCCCTCCTTCTGAGTCCGGCTGGACTCCCGAAGCGATTTGTTGCTCATCCATCGACCACAGCGGTGTGATGGAGGTATGGCAGAATATAGAAGACTATATCGCGTTCGTCAAGCAGAACGGTTATTTCGATACGTATCGTACGGAGCAGGCTAAATACTGGATGTATGAGACCATCAACCAGGCGCTATTAGACGGGTTCTACAAGAATGAACAGATGGAGCACCAGATAGAAGTGGCAGAACGGCAGGTGCTCAATAACGAAATAAGCAGTTTCATCGCTGCACACAACTTACTGACCGAGTATGGCAGGAATAAGCAGAAATAACAAACGCACCACGCAGACGACCATCATCAAGGTGGGTGCCAACGAGGCGGGTAAGTTACCCCCTCAGGCGCAGGAGTTGGAAGACTCCGTGCTGGGTGCGCTGATGATAGAGAAAGAGGCATACGGAACAGTAGCCGACCTTTTGCGTCCGGAGGTGTTCTACAAGGACCAGAACCGGATGGTGTATGAAGCCATTCGTGAGTTGGCATCCTTAGACCAGCCTATCGACCTGCTCTCTGTAGGAGAGAAGATGAAGAGTCAGGGTACTTTGGACAAAGCCGGCGGTGCGGTCTATCTGGCTGACCTGACGCGTCGTGTAGCCTCTACCGCTCACCTGCGTTACCATGCGCAGATAATAGCCAACAAAGCGACTGCACGCGACCTCATTGCGCTTGCCGCACAGATAGAAGAGAAAGGATTCGACGAGACGCAAGATGTCGATGAGTTGATGCAGGAAGCGGAAGCAGGGATCTTCGAGATCAGCCAACGCTCGCAGAAACGTGACGTGACACAGATAGACCCCGTCATCGAAGAAGCCTTCGCACGCATGGAGAAAGCCGCCAAGAACACCGGTTCGATATCCGGTATTCCGTCCGGTTTCCATGCCCTGGATAAGATCACGTCCGGCTGGCAGACGCCTGACCTCGTGATCATCGCTGCCCGCCCGGCTATGGGTAAGACCGCTTTCGTGCTCTCGATGGCGAAGAACATAGCTGTGGACCGCGGTATACCGGTGGCTATCTTCTCGCTCGAGATGAGTAATGTGCAGTTGATCAACCGTCTGATTATGAACGTGTGTGAGTTGGAGGGTGACCGCATCAAGACCGGTAAGATGAGCAATGAAGAGACCAAACGGCTCAATACGAAGATCAATGCCATGAAGGGAAAGCCGCTCTATTTGGACGATACTCCTTCGCTCTCGATCTTCGAATTACGCTCCAAAGCCCGCAAGCTCGTGCGTGAGCATGGGGTGAAGATGATCATCATCGACTACCTGCAGCTGATGAACGCCCAAGGCTCCGGTTTCGGTAGCCGCGAACAAGAGGTAAGTATCATCTCGCGAAGCCTTAAGGCATTAGCCAAGGAGTTGGATATTCCTATCATCGCCCTCTCGCAGTTGAACCGTGGTGTAGAAGCACGGCAGGGTGTCGAAGGCAAGACGCCGCAGTTGAGTGACCTCCGTGAGTCGGGTGCTATCGAGCAGGACGCCGACCTCGTTTGTTTCATTCACCGGCCCGAGTACTACCATCTCTATAGCGATGACAAGACCGGAAAAGACCTGCGCGGCTTGGCACAGATTATCGTGGCAAAGCACCGTAATGGTGCCACAGACAGTATATGGCTCCGCTTCCGCGGCAAATATGCCAAGTTCCAGAATGAAGAAGAAGCTATCGATCCGGACGAACAAAACGGTTTACCCGCTGCTTCGGAAGGGATGTCGATTCAATCCAGTATGAATAATTTAGGAGAAGATTTAAGTCAATATCAGTTATAGTTGAAAGTTGAAAGTTAAAAGAATATGAAAAGAACAGTAATTATAGATGCATTAAAGCGCACCGATTTCGGGGCAGAGATCAATGTGAGAGGCTGGGTTCGCAGCCGTCGCGGTAACAAACAAGTATCGTTTATTGCCCTCAATGACGGCTCAACGATCAAGAATATCCAGATCGTAGTGGACTTAGAGAAGTTCGACGAGGAGCGTCTCAAACCCGTTACCACCGGTTCGTGTATATCGGCTACCGGTATTCTGGTGGAGAGTCAGGGAGCAGGCCAAGCCGTCGAGATCCAACTGACCGACCTTGAGGTCTATGGTACCGCCGATCCGGAGAAATACCCGCTGCAGAAGAAAGGACTCAGCATGGAGTTTTTGCGCACGATAGCGCACCTTCGTCCCCGTACCAACACTTTTGGTGCCGTCTTCCGTATCCGGCACAACATGGCCATGGCGATCCATACCTATTTCCATGAGCATGGATACTTCTATTTCCATACCCCGTTGATTACAGCGAGTGACTGCGAAGGTGCCGGTCAGATGTTCCAAGTGACGACCAAGAACCTCTATAACCTCAAGTTTGATGACAACGGACAGATCGACTACTCCGACGATTTCTTCGGCAAGCAGGCGGCGCTCACCGTCAGCGGACAACTGGAAGGTGAGCTTGGTGCCATGGCATTAGGTAAGATATACACCTTCGGTCCGACTTTCCGTGCCGAGAACAGTAACACCCCGCGTCACCTTGCGGAGTTCTGGATGATCGAACCGGAAGTGGCGTTTATCCAGAAAGACGAACTGATGGACCTCGAAGAGGACTTCATCAAATACTGCGTCCGCTGGGCACTCGATCATTGTATGGATGATCTCGAGTTCCTCAACCAATTCGTGGACAAAGGGCTCATCGAACGTCTCAAATCGGTGGTGGACACTGAGTTTGTACGCCTACCATACACCGAAGGTATTAACATTCTTCAGGAGGCGATCAAGAACGGAAAGAAATTTGAGTTCCCGTGCAACTGGGGCGATGACTTGAGTTCGGAGCATGAGCGTTTCCTCGTAGAGGAACACTTCAAAAAACCGGTTATTATGACCGACTATCCGAAGGATATCAAAGCGTTCTATATGAAGATCAACGAGGACGGCAAGACCGTCCAAGGTACGGACGTACTCTTCCCGCAGATTGGTGAGATCATCGGCGGTAGCGTACGTGAAGAGAGTCTCGACCTGCTCAATAACGAGATCGAACGTCGTCATATTCCGATGAAAGATATGTGGTGGTACCTGGATACAAGACGTTTCGGTAGCGCACCCCACGCAGGTTTCGGTCTGGGCTTTGAGCGCCTGATGCTCTTCGTAACAGGCATGCAGAACATACGCGACGTGATACCTTTCCCGCGTACACCCAAAACGGCAGAATTTTAATTAACACCATAAAAACATAACAACATTATGAGACACAAACTCTTATCCCTGATGTTTGCCCTCGCTATCGGTCTGACGACCATGGCACAGACATCCCTGAAGGGTCGAGTGATTGACGACGCGACACAACTGCCGGTTGTAGGCGCTAAGGTAACGCTCGCAAATCAAAACATCTCTACCACCACCAATGCCGAAGGAGAATTCTCCCTGCTCTATCTGGAAGCGATGGACGAAGAGGTGCTGGTAGAAGCAGACGGCTACGTAGTGGCACTCGAACTGATTAACCTGCAGGATAATCAGGCGAACCAGTTAGACGACATCGTGCTGCAGCAAGACGTTGTGGCACAAGCACAAGACGAGGTCGTACTGAATATCTCGGAGTCGGAGATGAACGATGACGAAGGTCGTACGCAGTCACAGGCATCGTCTGCTTCCGCTTCGACAGACGTATTCAACTCGAACACCTCGTTTGCTTGGTCCACCGCACGTTTCCGTCATCGTGGCTATCAGAACTATGAGGAGAACTACTACATCGAAGGCCTGCATTTCAATTCGCAGGAGCGCGGTCAGTTCAATTTCTCTGCCATGGGTGGTCTAAACGATGCCAGCCGCTACAAAGAGGTGCTGAACCCGATGGAGGCCACTAACTTCGCCTTTGGCGGTATCGGTCGTGCGACCAACTACCTAATGGGTGCTACCCGTTATGCACAAGGATGGAAAATAGGTGCTGCAGGCACCAACCGCCATTATAAAGCGCGCGTCAATGCCACCTATTCGAGCGGTCTGATGCCGAGCGGATGGGCAGTGGCTGCACAGATAGCCTACCGTTTCTCGCCGTATATCGACCAGAAAGGTATTATCGGAGAAGGTATCAAATACTACTCGTTGGGATATTTCCTCACCGCAGAGCGCGTTTGGGATAACGCCCGCCTCAAACTGATCACCTTCGGTGCTCCTACCGAACGCGGACAGAACGGTGCCGTGACGCAAGAAGTATATGACTTGACCGGTACTATCTATTACAACCCCTATTGGGGCTATCAGGGCGGCAAGGTGCGCAACAGCCGTATTGTCAAGTCCTATGACCCGACTGTCATTGCCGCATACGAGATGAAGATCGATGAGGTGAACCGAATCAAAATAGCTGCCGGATACCACTACTCGATGTATTCCAACTCGGCGATCAATTTCTATAACGCACCGGACCCGAAGCCGGACTACTATCGTAACTTACCCTCTTTCTACTGGGACGGTCAGATAGCTAACCCCAACTATGCTACCTCTGCCGGTCAACTCTTTGACAATGCCGGTAACCACTATCCTTGGGGTCTGTTCATTGGTCAGGACCTGAACGGCAAAAGTTTCGGTAGCGGATTCATCGGCCATGACGGCAACCTCGTAGGCCCGTCCGTTGATGAGGCACAATACAACAAACTGGTGGACCTTTGGACCTCTCGCGATAACAAGACCACGCAGATCTCCTGGGATGACCTCTATGCTGCCAACTATGCCAATAATGCCATCAACCCCGACGGTTCAGCCCATTATATCGTGGAGCGTCGTCATAATGACCTGCAGGAAGCTACCGCTACGGTCAATTATGTCAACACGCAGTTTGAGCATCTGAAGATGACGGCAAGTCTGGAAGGCAAGTTCGCGCAAGGTATTCACTATAAGACCATGGACGACCTGCTCGGTGGTAACCAATGGATCGATATCGATGCCTTCGCAGACCGCGATATCAAAGAACTTGCAACTAACAGCGGTTTCACGCAGGCAGATATTGCTGCCCTTGTTCAGAACGATTTGTATCATCCTGACAAAGCGATCCGTACAGGTGATCGTTTCGGCTATGACTACCGCATGAACATGGGTCATCTCAAAGCTTGGTATCAGAACGAATGGACCTTCAACGAGGTAGATTTTTACTATGCTTTGGCTTTGGAATACAACTCGATGCAACGTACAACCTGTATGTTCAACGGTCGTCAGGCGTACTTGGCAACGCTGGCATACCAACGCGGAACGATGTATAAATATCTTGGCGACAACACCGATCAATATAAAACGGTCCGCTCTTCCTATTACGGAAATACCCACCATTTCGTTGACCCCGCTTTCAAACTCGGTGTTAACTACAAGATCAACGGCCGTAATAAATTGAAGTTCAATGCTTTGGCAGAGACGAGAGCACCTTACGCACGCGATGCTTATATTTCGCAACGTATACACGACCGCGTAGTGGATAATATCTACACGCACGATAAGGCGAAGAACCTCAAGGAGTTCTACGGATCGAATGAGAAAGTGGTATCTGCTGACCTCACCTATGAGTTCAACTACCCCGTCGTTCGCGGTCGTATCACGGGATTCTTTACCCAGAGTTGGAACGGTACCGAACTCAACGGCTACTATGACGATGAGGCACGTACGTTCGTGAACCAAGCCATGACCGGTATTGACAAGCGCTATGTAGGATTCGAAGTAGCTGCTGCCTTCAAACTGGGTACGTATTTCACCTTGATTCCTATCGCATCGCTGGGTGACTACCGTTACACGAGCAATCCTACAGCACTCACCTCGGCCGAAAACGGCATGCCTATGACGCAGGATGATGTGACCAAAGAACTCATCTACGAGGTGCGCGACAAAGTGCTGCTCAAGGGTCTGCACCTCTCTACCGGACCGCAGGCCAATGCCAGCCTTAAGTTGGCGTTCTTCCACCCGAAGATGTGGTTCGCAGATGTCACCGTCAGCTATCATGACCTCAACTACCTCTCCGTAGCACCGAGCCGCCGCATGCAAGGTCTCTATACCGGCGTGCGCACAGACGGACACTCCGTGAACGGTTGGTACGGCGATGAGTTTGCCAATGCCATCGAGACAACAGACGGAAGTACCGTTCGTTATACTGTTGATGAGAAGACCGGTGACATTCATTACGAGAACGCTGTACTGGACAAGAACGGTGTTCCGGTTCTCCGCTATCCGTATAACATCATGACTATGCAGGAGAGTTTGGCGGCAACTAACCCGCTTAACCGCTTCCTCATTGATGTGTCACTCGGCAAACTGATTTACTTGCCGAACAGGCAGTCTCTCTCGCTCAACCTCAGCGTATCGAATATTACCAATAACACGCATTTCAAGACAGGCGGTTACCAACAAGCCCGTCTTCCGCGTGCTACACGGCAAGGTGAATTGGACTATCATAACTCCGTTATCACCGCCAACGCTTGGAAATTCCCGTCCAAGTACTACTACGCATGGGGAGCTAACTTCTTCTTTACAGTAACGTATAAATTCTAAGCACTATGAAAGCTATCAAATATCCTTTGTACTTTGTACTATGTGCCCTGGTTCTTGCGCTCGCTTCCTGCGAACCGCGTGAACTAAAAGAGAATGATGTGCTCTTTGATGAACAGCGAGTTGAGAAATGGACCGCTGATGGTCAACTCTATACTATCAATGAGTTCCTCGACCAGTTCATGACCGAGAAAGGTAACTTTATGAGCGATTCGAGCCAATATCGTACCCGTTCACACTATAAGAGTTTGGAACTCTTCTCTATTGATACCCTGCCTTCCGATGGTCCGGGCATCTACCTGCGTGCACGCGTGGCTACCGATGACTACGGAGGTAATTTCTATAAGTCGATGGTTCTTCAGCAGATTGTGGACGGCGACCAGCAGAACTTACGTGTGTCAGTCGATATGGGATCTTCCAGCGGCATGTTCCCTCAAGGACAAGAGGTGATCATCCGTTGCAACGGTCTGGCTGTAGGACGTTATGCGAACCAACCGCAACTGTGCGTACCTTCGTATAACAACAATATCTTCGCCAGCCATGCGGAGCAGAAAGTAGGATGGGCTCCCGGACGTATTCCTGCCGCTCGTTTCCGTAACGCCGTACGTTTTATCGGTAAGCCGGATAAGAGCCAATTGGTGTACGACGAACTCGACCTGCCGACCCTCTATAACCAGTACCTGAGCAAGTTTGCAGACGTAGTGGGTGCACGTAAGACAGACGGCCGACTCGTACGCATCAAAGATGTGCATTTCACCGGTACTTATGACAACTTAGGCAAAGAAGAGAACTGTAACCGCTATAACCCGGATACCAACGAAGGCAATCCTACGGAAGACGAATACGCTTACACCTTCGGTCCGACGACCAAGAACGTAGGCTATCCGCAGTCACGCTATGTAGCCAACAGCACTTCTCGTACCAGCAGAACCGTTCGCAAAGTGCTGGTTTCGACATCCGAATACGCACGGTACGCTTTCTATTACCTGCCGGAAACCAAATACGAGGGTACTATCACCGGTGTATTGGGTTATTATATGGATAACGGCAAATACGACCCGGACGGCGGCGAATGGTCTATCACGCCTTGTAATCTCTCCGACATTCTGCCGGAAGCACAGGCTAACGAAGATCCTGCCAAGAAGTGGGTACCCACCGAGTGGAGCGCTGGCGTGCCGCAGCCTACTGAATAAGAAGAATGAACTGGTTGGATGTACTATTGGTACTACCGCTCGTCGTAGGTCTTGTCAGAGGACTTATGCGCGGATTCATCTCCGAGATCATCGCCATTTTGGTGGTGATTCTCGGAGTAATTGGCGCAAGAATATGGGCCCCTGCCTTCTCCGGATGGCTGCTCGTGCAAGTGGCTTGGCCTAAAGAAGTGTGCGATGTTGTAGCGTACACCCTCATTTTTCTGGGTATAGCGATTGTGCTGTCCATACTCGCCAAGTTGCTGACGAAGTTCATCCGCTCCATTCATCTGAGTTGGATCAACCGACTCCTCGGAGGCGTTTTCGGTGTCGCCAAATACGGGCTGTTGGTTCTCATTGCCGTCTTTATCATGGACAAGACCAACGAGGCCTACCACTGGATAGACAATGCCCCTGTGGTCAAGAGCTCCGTCGTCTATCCGCAAATGGTCAAAGCAACGCATGCACTATTATCTCTCTCTCGGAGCAAACCTGGGCCATCGTGAGCAAACGATCAACGAGGCGCTCCACCTCATTGAGCAACAGATAGGGACCGTCGTACGGCGCTCTTCTTTCTATTACTCCGCTCCGTGGGGATTCGAGAGCGAACATGCGTTCTGCAATGCCTGCTGTCTTGTTCAGACAGAGCTCGCGCCGCTCGATATGCTTCATCTGACCCAACAGATAGAACGTTCGTTAGGGCGCACGACTAAGTCCGACGGTACACACTATACCGACAGACCGATAGACATCGATATCATTCGCGCCTTTGACGGCACCAACGAGATAAAATGGAAAGACCGTGAACTAACCCTGCCGCATGCACATTGGCAAGAACGCGCGTTCGTGGTCGAACCCTTAAAAGAAATTATCAAATGATTACATTTATCATTGCATTAATCCTTTTGGTCGTAGGATTCTTTACCTACGGAACATTGGTTGAACATATTTTCGGTATTGAACCCGAACGAAAGACCCCGGCGCTGGTTAAGACCGATGGCGTGGATTTTGTGCCCATGGCACCCTGGCGTATCTTCCTCGTGCAATTCCTTAACATTGCCGGCCTCGGTCCGATTTTCGGTGCTATCATGGGTATTTTCTACGGCCCTGCCGCTTTTCTATGGATTGTGTTCGGTACGATCTTCGCCGGTGGTGTACATGACTACCTGAGCGGCATGCTTTCGATCCGAAAGAACGGAGTGTCTTTACCCGATATAGTGGGAGACGAATTAGGAAGAGGAACGAAGGTCTTCATTCGTATCCTCTCGCTGGTTTTGCTTATTCTGCTGACCACCACTTTCCTTAGCGGTCCGGCTACCCTACTGCAAGGGCTCTGCCCTCTTTCAACTTTAAACTTTAAACTTTCAACTATTCCCCTCACGTGGGTGCTGATCATCTTCGGATACTATGCCTTGGCAACGGTGCTACCGGTGGATAAACTGATCGGTCGATTCTATCCGATCTTCGGTGCGATTCTGCTCTTTATGGGACTTGGTATTATGGTCGTTATGTTAGGGTGGCACAGTAGCGAAATGCCGGAGGTCTTTGACGGTCTGCACAACAAACAGACGAACGGCCTGCCGCTCTTCCCGATGATGTTCGTCTCGATCGCCTGCGGTGCTATATCCGGTTTTCACGGCACGCAAAGCCCGATCATGGCGCGGTGCGTTACCAATGAACGGCAAGGACGATGGATCTTCTACGGCGCTATGGTCGCCGAAGGAATCTTAGCCCTCATCTGGGCTGCTGCAGCCGGTACGTTCTTCGCCGATCCCGAAACGGGACTCTACGGTATCGACGGGCTGCAAGCGTTCGCGGCACAACACCCGGGAGAGAACATAGCCGCATTGGTCATCGATAAAGTGAGCCGTTCTTGGTTAGGAACAATAGGCGGTATACTCGCTATCATCGGCGTCATTGCAGCGCCTATCACCAGCGGAGACACAGCCCTGCGTTCGGCTCGCCTCATTGTAGCCGACTTCCTCGGATGGGATCAGAAACCCATACCCAGTCGTCTGATCATCGCGATCCCGCTTTTCCTCTGCGTGTTCGGCATGGTGTTTGTGGACTTTAATATCGTTTGGCGCTATTTCGCATGGACCAACCAGACCTTGGCGTGCTTTACTTTGTGGGCAGGCACTGTGTGGTTGTATAAATACAGACGCGATACATATAAGTTCGGTTGGTTGATAGCAGCCGTACCGGCTATGTTCATGACCGCCGTCTGCCTCAGTTATATACTCATCGCACCCGAAGGATTCCATTTGCACCTTTGGTAATATGATTAAATCCGCGCAATATATCATCTCCAACCCGGACGTGGCGTCTTGTCCGCAGAGTACCCTACCCGAATACGCGTTTATCGGGCGAAGTAATGTGGGAAAATCATCCCTCATTAACATGCTTTGCCATAATCCCAAACTCGCCAAGACGAGTCAGAAACCCGGTAAGACCTTACTTATCAACCATTTCTTGGTTGATGGATCGTGGCATTTAGTGGATCTGCCCGGTTACGGGTACGCGCAGGCAGGACAGAAACAGCGGGAGGCGTTACGGCGCATGATAGAGCGGTACTGCCTGTTGCGGGAACAGTTGGTGTGCTTGTTTGTACTCATTGACTGCCGGCATGAACCACAGAAAATAGACCTCGAGTTCATCCAATGGCTCGGAGAGAACGGCGTACCCTTTGCTATTGTGTTCACCAAAGGTGACAAACTGGGTAAAGTGCGGTTGAAAGAGAACGTAGAAGCCTATAAGAATCGCCTGCTGGAAACCTGGGAAGAACTGCCGCCGGTGTTTGTGACGTCCTCCGAAACGGGTCTTGGCGGCGAGGAGTTGACGAGTTATATTGAAGAGCTGAATAAAGAGGTACAATCTTAATAATCGTGTATATTTTTGCATAGGTGTTACATAGGTATTGACCAGGTACTAACCACGTATCAACCCCGTGTGGCTCAAAATGGGTAAAATCTTAAAAATAGTAAACTTTTTGTTGTTGCTGATTATTGGCACCGCTTCGTTATACGCGCGCACGGCACGCGTGTACGGCTACGTCGTTGATCAGGATAATGTGGGTATCGAACTGGCGAATGTCGCGGTTCTCAATTCCGACCGCCCCATCGGTACATCAACCAACAAAAACGGATTCTATGAGCTGGTGCTGGACGAAGCGGACACCGTTACCCTTAACTTCTCCATGATCGGTTATACCACCGTCCAGCAACGTATCATCGACCTGCGTGACGTGATCAACATCAACGTGCAGATGCTCACGGACGAACAGATTCTGCGGGAGATTGAAGTGCGCGGTATCAAACATACGCAGGGCACGATGGATCATATCGATGCTTCTGCCACGCGTGTCATGCCTGATGCTACCGGCGGGTCCATCGAGAGCCTGCTGATCACCTTCGCAGGCGTGAGTCAGACCAACGAACTCAGTTCGCAATATAATGTCCGGGGAGGATCGTTCGACGAGAACTCCGTTTATGTCAACGGCATTGAGGTAAGGCGTCCTCTGCTCATTCGCTCCGGACAACAGGAAGGACTGTCTTTCGTTAACCCCGAGATGGTGGAGAACGTTGCGTTCTCGGCAGGCGGTTACAGCGCCAAATACGGGGATAAGATGGCGTCCGTGCTGGATATAACGTACAAACGGCCACAGGCTTTCGAAGCCAGTATGAGTGCGGGATTGCTTGGCGCGCACCTCTATGTGGGTCATGGCGACAGCACGTACAGTCAAATGCACGGACTGCGATACAAAACAAGCAAGTACATGCTTGGCGGTCTGGCTACCACCGGTAATTATCAGCCTACGTTCGTGGACTATCAAACGTATATAACGTGGAAAGTTGGAGCAAAGAGCAAAGAACAAAGAGCAAAGAGCCCATGGGAAATGTCTTTCCTCGGCAATGTCAGCCTCAATGACTACCGTTTTACGCCGGACTCCATCAGCGAGTCGTTCGGTGGGCAGAATGCCAAGAACCTCAGTATTTACTACGAGGGACAAGAGAAAGACCGCTTTATTACCGCTTTCGGGGCATTGAGTGCAAAAGGAAAGGTGAGCAAAGAAGTGGAGATAGGCTTCGACCTGTCGGGTTTCTACTCCAACGAGCGGGAGAACTTCGATATCACCGGCGAGTATGTGTTGTCGAATGCACCGGCAGACGGTTCGGCAGCCACTACTAACATACAGACCGAACAGGTAGATCCCACCGAAGGGCAGAGTTCCGTACTCGGTACCGGTATCTTCCATCAGCATGCCCGTAACGGCCTTGAAGCAGGTGTGATCACTTTGGCGCATAACGGCGACTGGAAACGCGGCAACAACACCCTCTCGTGGGGGTTGAGCGGTCAAGGAGAACTGATACGCGATCATATCAACGAGTGGCAGTGGCGCGACTCTGCCGGTTACTCCATGCCCGACGACGGTCTGAACATGAACCTGTACTACGCGCTGCAAGGTTACAGCAACATGCAATCGGCTCGACTGCAGTCCTATATCCAAAACGAACATAAATGGAACACCAAGTCCGGGCAGTGGATTTTTACCGTAGGCGGGCGACTCCAGTGGTGGACGTGGAATAACGAAGTGCTCCCCTCCCCGCGTGCTTCCGTCGAATGGATCCCCGGGTGGAAACGCGACCTCTGCTTCCGTTTGGCGACAGGTTTGTACTATCAGGCGCCGTTCTATAAAGAACTGCGGGACACGATCACCGACGAACTCGGTATCACGCGTATTCATCTCAATAAGGACCTGCGCGCCCAACGCTCCGTGCATGTCATTTTGGGTAGCGACTATTACTTCCGCGCATGGGGACGACCCTTCAAACTGACAGCCGAAGCCTACTATAAGTATATCGACCGCATGGAGAGTTACACGGTTGATAACGTGCGCGTGCGCTATTCGGGCAAGAACGACTCGAAAGGATATGCCGCAGGACTCGACTTCAAACTGTTCGGTGAACTCGTACCCGGTGCTGACAGTTGGATATCGTTCTCTACCATGACCGCAAGGCAGCGGTTAGTGGAAAAAGGGTTAGCGGTTAGTGGATGGATTCCAAGTCCGACCGAACAACGGTGGAACTTTGCCATGCTCTTCCAGGACTATATCCCGCAACTGCCGCAACTCAAGTTCCACTTGAAAATGCAGTTCGCCGAAGGTCTTCCTTATTATGCGCCGCATAATAACCAAGCCTGGGGACGCATGCCGACTTACAAACGTATCGACCTTGGTGCCACATATGTCTTCAATGCCCAAACGGCGAAGTTCATGCGCGCGCCTTCTGCCAAACATGTCAAGCAGTGGGCGATCCAGTTCGAGGTCTTTAACCTCGTCGGGTGGAATAACGTCAACTCCTATTTCTGGGTGGCTGACGCCTACGGACAACAATGGGCCAGCCCCAACTACCTGACCGGACGCAGATATAATTTGAAAATAACAGTAGATCTAAGATAAATGTCAAAATGGTAAATGACAAAATGGTAAATGAATTGACACCGATGATGAAGCAGTTCCGCGACATCAAGACGCAGTATCCCGACGCGATGCTGCTCTTCCGTTGCGGGGATTTCTACGAGACCTACGCGGAAGACGCTGTCAAAGCATCGAAGATCCTCAATATCACGCTTACCCACCGCTCCAACGGTGGCAGTAGCGCTGCACAAGCCCTCGAGATGGCGGGATTCCCCTTCCATGCGCTCGACACCTACCTGCCTAAACTCGTGCGGGCAGGCCTGCGCGTGGCGATATGCGACCAGTTGGAAGATCCGAAACTGACCAAGAAACTGGTTAAGCGTGGCGTTACCGAACTCGTCACACCCGGCGTCAGTTATTCTGACACCACCCTCACCCAGAAAGAGAACAACTGGGTGGCATGTATCCATTTTGACAAACATGTCATCGGTGTTGCTTTCCTCGATATATCTACGGGCGAGTTCCAAGCCGCCCAAGGAGACAGCGATTATATCGACAAACTGCTGACTAATTTTGCGCCGAAAGAAGTGCTCTACGTGCGCGGACGCAAAGCGGAAATTGAAAACCTCTTCGGCACCAAGTATTTCACGTTTGAGTTGGAAGACTGGATGCTTGTCGAATCGACAGCACGTGAGCGTTTGCAGAAATTGTGGGGTGTCTCTTCGCTCAAAGGTTTCGGTCTCGAGAAAATGCCGGCAGGTGTCACCGCAGCAGGAGGTATCCTCATGTACCTCGATATGACACAACACCTACAGACAGGTCATATCCAACACCTCAGTCGTATCGAAGAAGACAAATACGTCTGGCTCGACCGGTTCACCATCAAGAACCTCGAACTCAACTACCGCCAGACCGAAGAGAGTCGTACTTTGTACGACATCATCGACCGCACGATAACGCCTATGGGAGGACGTCTGCTGCATCGCTGGATGGCGTTTCCACTCAAAGAGGTGCGAACGATACGCAACCGACAAACAGTGGTTGAACATCTCTTCAAGAACCCCGAAGCCCGTGAGACGCTGCGAGACGCGCTCACCCAGGTAGGTGACCTCGAACGTATCGTGAGCAAGATCTCCACGGGGCGTATCGGACCACGCGAGATGGTACAACTCGGTCGTGCTCTGCGTGCTGTCAAACCCGTCAAAGAGACGTGTGAAGCAGCGCGAGACAATGACTATATGTCGCTGCTGGGACAAGAACTTGACCCCTGCTCCGAAATGCGCACGCGGATTGAACGCGAGATAGTGCCTGACCCGCCTCTTGCACAAGGCCGACCCAATATCATCGCACGGGGCGTTGATACCGAACTGGATGAACTGCGCGCTATCCAGTCTGACGGCAAGAACTACCTAATCCAGATCCAACAACGCGAGATTGAACGCACGGGTATCCAGAGCCTTAAGATTGGTTATAACAACGTCTTCGGCTATTATTTGGAAGTGCGAAACACCTACCGTGAGCAAGTGCCTTCCGACTGGATTCGCAAGCAGACACTCGTCAACGCGGAGCGGTATATAACCGACGAACTCAAACAATACGAAGAGAAAATAACCTCTGCCGAAGAGCGGATACAGATCATCGAGAACCGGCTCTATCAGGAACTCATGCTCGCCCTGAGCGAATGGATACCGCAGATGCAACTCGATGCCAATGTGCTCGCACAACTCGACTGCCTGCTCTCGTTCGCTACCGTCGCCGCCGAGTATCGGTATGTCTGCCCGGATATCAACGATAGTCTCGTGATCGACATTCGGCAAGGACGCCACCCCGTTATCGAGCAACAACTGCCTCCCGGCGAACAGTATATCGCCAATGATGTGCTGCTGGATAACAACGGCCAACAGATCATCATCGTTACCGGACCTAACATGGCGGGTAAGTCTGCCCTACTCCGCCAAACGGCACTCATCGTGCTACTCGCGCAGATGGGTTCTTTCGTACCCGCCGAGAGCGCGTCTATCGGTATCGTGGACAAGATCTTCACGCGTGTCGGCGCGTCGGATAACATCTCCCTCGGCGAATCGACCTTCATGGTCGAGATGAACGAAGCCGCTTCGATTCTCAATAACCTCTCCGAACGCAGTCTCGTGCTTTTCGATGAACTCGGACGAGGCACCAGTACCTACGACGGCATCTCGATCGCCTGGGCTATCGTCGAGTATATACACGAGAACCGCGGGCACGCCAAGACACTCTTCGCTACCCATTACCACGAACTGAACGAGATGGAGAAGACTTTCGATCGGATTCGCAACTACAACGTCTCCGTGCGCGAAGTGAACGGTAAGATCATCTTCCTGCGCAAACTGGTACGGGGAGGTTCGGAACATAGTTTCGGTATCCATGTAGCTAAACTGGCAGGCATGCCCGCCTCTATAGTCGAAAGGGCTAACCATATTCTCAAAGAGTTAGAAGGAGCTAACAGCCAAGAGCTAACGGCCAAAAGCCATATAGGCGAGTCGCGGGAAGGCATGCAACTGAGTTTCTTCCAACTCGATGACCCCGTGCTCGAACAGATACGCGATGAAGTCAAATCGCTCGATATAAACACCCTCACGCCCCTTGAGGCACTCAATAAACTGTCGGAAATAAAAAAACTTGTCGGAGGAAAATAATATGCGGTTCAAAAAAAGGTATATCATTCGCGCGATACTCATCCTGCTGGGTATCATCATGCTCATTGCCGTCAGTATAGCAATGAAGCATTATTATCGTTTGGAAATAAGCAACTTCGAATCGTTCGACGGCGAGAGCCATGCCTATAATATCTACCCGGGTGCCTCCATCGATAGCGTGCTCACACTCATGGAAGCCGACTATGATATCGGAAGCCGACAGGACTTCAAACTGCATGCGCGTTACATGCATTTTAACTATCCCGAACCCGGACACTACCGCTTTGATAACCAACTCGGTAACCGCGAACTGATCGACCGGCTCAAGTTCGGCCACCAGACTCCTGTCAATATAACCTGGAATCACTATGTCCGTACACGGGAAGACCTCGCAGGCAAAGTAACGACCCACCTTATGATGGATAGCGTCACGCTCCTCGAATACCTCGAGAACGACGCTTTCCTCGCCCAATATAACCTCAACAAGGAGACCAGCCGCTGCCTCTTTATTCCCAACACCTACGAGGTCTATTGGAATATAAGCCCTGAACGGCTCTTCGAGCGAATGAACAAAGAGTATAACATTTTCTGGAATACCGAACGACGCGCCAAAGCCGACTCGATTGGTCTCACACCTGTCGAAGTGGCGATCATCGCGTCTATCGTCGAAGGGGAGAGTCATAACAAACGCGAGATGCCTATCATCGCCAGCCTCTATATCAACCGCGTACACAAAGGCATGCTGCTCCAGGCCTGCCCTACCGTCAAGTACGCTGTGGGTGACTTCAAACTCAAACGAATCCTGTATAGCCATCTCAAAACAGACTCGCCCTATAATACCTATATCTACCCGGGACTGCCTCCCGGACCGATCCGTTGCCCCGCACCGGAAACACTCGATATGGTACTCAATGCGCCCAAGACGAACTATCTCTTCATGTGCGCCAGCCCCGAACTGAACAACACACATATTTTCTCCGCCACCTATACCAACCACTCCGCGGCGGCTAAACAATACCGCCACACGATGGACACTATACAATGGTAAATGGTAAATGATAAAATGGTAAATGGCTTGATCTGGGATAATAACGAAGATATCAAACTGATTGAGTGTGCGAACAATAAACGCACCATTCAACAGCACCTCAACGAATGTCGCGACGAACGACGTCCGTATGTTTTCGTGACCAACACCATGACCGTCAAGACCCTGCGACGTCTGCTGGTTCCGGTATCCATGCTCGAAGAGGAAACGTACAAAGCGGAGATTTGCACCTACCTCGCCCGCAAAACAGGCGCACATATCATCCTCCTGCAGGCTAACGACTATGGCAGCCACGCAAAACAAAACGTCAACCGTATCGTCACCCATATCAAAGCGGTTAATGACCGTCTAACCTCCAACAGCGACAGCGGTCTAACATCTAACAGCGACAGCGGTCCCATTTCTTACGAAGTATGCCTCGCACGTAAGGACTCCTTCAGCCTCATTCGCGAAGCGTCCGAAAGACAACGCGACTTTCAACACGACCTGCTTATCCTCACCGCCAGCCGTGAATACGGACTGGATGATATCCTCTTCGGACCTCCCGAACGAAAAGCCATCCAACGTTCCCTTGTGCCCGTCATGCTTGTTAACCCGCGAGAAGACCTCTTCTCTCTTTGCGACTAAATTAAACATTTCGCCGCAAATCACCCCATTATACTGTCATTTTGTAAACTCTACTTTACAATTTTAAGTTTTTTGACACTTTTTTGTTAAATTATTTGGTCATATGGTAAAAAAGCAGTACTTTTGCACCGTGTTTTTCATGGTATTAGATTTTAAGGTTAAATGAAAAGATTGGGTTGTCGGGAGACAACCTTCTTTTTTGCACATTTTTTTACCTTTTTTTGCTTTTTTTTTAATTTTTTTTCATTTTTATTTGCATATATCG
>Ga0310690_10004646_pt1 | contig 19277 bp, 20 predicted proteins | sample AusTroGonzalo_MG_2_FD_207661 | JGI IMG/M metagenome (GOLD analysis project Ga0310690, IMG submission 207661) | Bovine rumen microbial communities from tropical cattle in Woodstock, Queensland, Australia - Gonzalo_04 (v2) (version 2) | ecosystem: Host-associated > Mammals > Digestive system >...
ATTATACTCTGGTCCAGATTATAATAAACTATTTTATACTGATTAACCCGTATATTTATATGCTGACATAGATTCAATTCAAATGGATAATCAACGCTGTGAATTAATCAGAAAAGAGAATATCAGAAATCAGATTTCTACATATGGGTTCAATCCAGAAAGTCAATACTTACAAATTTTAATGGAGTTTTGAATCATATGAATATTGTTTTGGCTATGAATATGTGGACTCATTCTATTCTATACTGCTAAAATGATATTTAAATATCGCAATAAAACTAAGTCTCCATACCAAGAATTATTATATTATACATTACTATGATTCTGAATCTGATTTATATGACTATGCGCTGAATGATTAGTCCTACATTCACTAGTAGATAGAATGGTAATATACCCTTTCTTCCTACTATATTGAATAACAGTATGATTATGGGAGAAAGAAAAAGATAAACAGTATATTACACAAGAACCGAAAAGGAGGAAGAAGAAAAAGTCAGAATCTAAATCTAAGAAAAAATCCAAATAATTTAAGACTCCCACACTTATAACGTGGGAGTTCTTTATAAATAAAAACTTGCTTTTTATCCTATTTCTAATAATCTAATTGTATATTTATACAAAATTTATAAATATGATGAACGAAATAGAACCTTTAATAATTTGAGCTGTAGCCTGATTAATTGTATGATTTATTGTAGCTAAACTTACAGTACATTCTGCAGTAAAATCAGCACGTTCTACATCTGTAAAACAAGCTCGTAATGTAATTCTTTGAGATGTTAATGAGAAACTCGCTCCTGCCCTGCCTTGATTCCCCTATGATTTCAAAGATATGGTATTTATATGAAAATGAATAGATTATTTAGTCTTTGATTGATTAGCTTCAGGTAATTTAAGAAAAATAGTTCTATTAGAAATAAAAAGCTGACAATCATTGCTTAATAGAAATGAATCAATGGTAAAAAATACAGTATGACAATGACTAGTTTCATATGAAGTATTCAGAGTTCATACATAATTTATACCCTAAAATAATATAATATGAAAACAATAGTAATTACATCAGGATACTTTAATCCTATTCATCCATGACATATCGAGTGTTTGGAACTTTGTAAAGAGCTATGAGATGAATTACGAGTTATCGTAAATAATGATTTACAAGCAAGAATTAAAACATGAAAAGAAGAAGTTTTTCAAGATGAGAACTTTAGAATGAAAGTTGTAAATTCACTAAAAGTTGTAAATAATGTATTTCTATCTATTGATAAAGACTGATCTGTTTGTGAAAGTATTAGGGAAATAACTAAAAAAATTAGGGAGAAATATTGAGAAGATACAAAAATTATATTCTGAAAATGATGAGATCGTTTCGCAGGAAATATACCTGAAGTTCAAGTATGTAAAGAATGTGGAATAGAAATTAAAGATTGATTATGAGCAAAAACTCATAATAGCTCAGATTATAGAGCTAAGGCATAAAGCATTTTATTTATTATATATATAATATTATGAGAAAACTTGTATTACTCCGCCATGGAGAAAGTCAATGGAATAAAGAAAACAGATTCACATGATGGACTGATGTTGATTTATCAGAAAAAGGTATAGAAGAAGCTATTAAAGCATGAAAACTTCTCAAAGAAGAGAATATTCAATTTAAAAGAGCTTTCACTTCTTATCTAAAAAGAGCTGTAAAAACATTGAATGTAGTTTTAGATCAAATGGATTTAGATTGGATTCCTGTAGAAAAAACATGGAGATTGAACGAAAAACATTATGGAATGCTCCAAGGATTAAATAAAAAAGAGACAGCAGAAAAATATGGAGATGAACAAGTATTAATTTGGAGAAGAAGCTTTGATGTTCCTCCTACTCCACTAGATAAAGATGATGAACGCTCTCCTTTTCAAGATCCTCGTTATGCAGAGGTTCCAGAGAACGAATTACCACTCACAGAAAGCTTAAAGGAATGTATTGAGCGTCTAACTCCATATTGGGAAAATCAAATTCTTCCAGCCGTTGAAAAAGAAGGAACGATTCTAGTTGCAGCTCATGGTAATAGTTTAAGAGGAATCGTTAAGATATTAAAAAATATATCCGATGAAAATATAGTAAGCCTAAACTTACCAACGGCTGTACCATACGTATTTGAATTTGACGATGATATGAATTTGGTAAAAGATTACTTTCTTGGAGACCCAGAAGAAATCAAAAAACTTATGGAAGCTGTAGCAAACCAAGGTAAGAAATAATAATTACATACTTTCTACTGCATCTATTCACAATAGATTTAGTGCATTTTTCATTACTTGAAGAATAGACTGAAGCAAATGTAAACGAGCTTTACTCAATTCTATATTTGATTCATCGATAATTTTATGATTATGATAATATGAATTGAAAAGCTGAGCAACATCCAGGCATCGTCTAGCCACATAATTTGGTTTGTATTCATTTGCAGCTTTTTGAACTTCTTCTTCAAATGAAGCTAACTTCAATAATAAAGCCTTTTCTTCATCTGTGTTAAGCAAGCTATAGTCAGCTTCTCAACTGACATCCAAAGTATTCTTTCTAAGAATAGAAGACATTCTTGCAGTTGTATATTGAAGATATGGTCCAGTTTCTCATTCAAAAGAAAGCGCTGTCTGCAAATCAAAAATAATTTTCTTCTCACTATCCTGCAAAAGCATTCCGAATTTCATAGCTCCGAAAGCAATCTTTCTTGCTGTTTCTTTTTTCTCATCTTCTGGAATATCTCTATCGGCAACCATTCCATCGGCTTTCTCAATTAATTGATCACGAAAATCTTCATATAGAATTACATTTCATGCACGAGAAGACATTTTTCATTCTTTTAAATCTACCAATCAATAAGAAATATGCTGTAACTTATCACGATTAATTCACATTATTTCTAGTGTTTTGAATAACTGTGCAAAATGGTGTTCTTGCTCAGATCCAACAACATATAATGATTTAAAATAATTAGGATAATCAGCCTGTTTCCTAAATGCTAATCAAATATCCTTAGTAGAATATAAAGATGCTCAATTAGACTTAAGCAACAAGAACCATCATAAATCATATTCTTCTAAATTAATAGCTAACGCTCACTCAGAAATTACAGCTTTTCATTCTTCTTGTAACTTACGCACTAACTCAATTCCAGGTTTCTCTACTTCACTTTCAAAATATCGTTTATCTATTTCCTCACTTCATAATTCTGCAAAAATATTCTTCATATCCTGTAAACATAATTCTCTAGTCTCCTTCCAAATCTTAACTAATTCTCCATCTCAGTCTTCTAATCTCTTTTGCAAATCTCAGATTTCTGGCTTATATACATCAGGATTTTCATCAACTTTTTTGGTAGCATCAGAATACAAAATTCCAACCCACTTAGAAAAATTTTCATTAGGCATTTCTCATTGATAAAACTTTGTATAATACCAAATCCATTTAGCTACGTGTGCTCAAATATCTCATGGATAAGAGCATTTTACTACATCATTTCATGCATACTTTAATATCCTAGCATTAGATTCGCTAACTAAAATATTTCTAATATGTCATATATGTATAGCTTTATGTGTATTAGGTTGCCATCATTCAAGAATGAATTGTTTTCACGTAGACTCTCATCTTCCAAAATTCTCCTTTTCTTTCACTACTTTTTCTATTACATTTTTTGCAAAACTACTATTATTTAAAACTGCATTAACATATGGTCATACAGAAATAATTTCTAAAAAAGAATCTGTAGCCTGAATTTTACTTACTATCTCACTACTAATTTGTACAGGATTCTTACCTAAAGTTTTAGCTCGTTTAAAACATGGAAATGCAAAATCTCATTTTACATTATCTGGAGCCATAACAACATCTGCAAATATTTCATCAGCTGAAACTCAAAGATTTGGAGCTATAAGCTCTGCAAACTCATACATTAATTTCTGGATCATAACATATTGGAATCAATAAAATACAAGTAGTATTTTACTAATCCGTTTATATTTTTCAAACTAATTAACATATATTATGACAAGTCATCTATCATCTTCCAATTTAATTTTAGTGCAATTGCATATGGTAGATGTTTACTATAAAATTCACTTTCTTTCAAGTCATTATTTATCTGTTCTTCTTCACAATGCTCTAAATAATATTTATATCAATAAATATCCGCCAGTAACTTGTCTCCTTTCTTCGTGGATCTAACAAAATAACTAGCATGTCCCCTAGATAAAAAAAGAAGTCATCACATTAAAATAAAAGATACAAATAATCCTAATCACGAATCAAGGAAAAGAAATAACAAAATTAAACAAAAACAAACAATAAGCGCACATCAAATCGAAGAATTATTAATATATGTTGTTCATTCCGAATTTGGAAGTTCACCCCATGTCACCTCTAAATATCACTTTTCTACACAGCTTTTAATTATCATATCATTAACTTTCAACTTAAATTTTTTAATTTTGTTAAACTTAACAATATGTCACACACCAGCAAACAATTTGCAGAATAAATAATATTCATATTCTGGAAGCTTTTTTCATAAATCATCATCAATGGCTTTAATATATTTTTTACCATTTTCTCTTGTGACCTTTACTATTTCACCATTCAACCACACATTACCATCATATTCAGAAACCCTTTTTCATAAATTATCGATAATTTCTATATATTTCACACCATTTTCATCAACAATCTTTACTAATCATTCGTTTACCCATTTATAAATTACACATATCAAATTAGTCATTTCTGCCTTTCCGGACATCATTATACCGACCTCACTTGGCGTTATATCTTTGGGTAAACTATATTGAATTATTGTTTTTTCTTCCCTAATTTTCTTTGGCAATTCTGGCATATTAATTTTTATTTTCAAAGATGGTAGAAATAATACTTCAATATATCAATTTAAAATAAATAAAGATGGGACAAATAACACCAACAAAAGTAATTTTATTTCAGATTTTTCTATGAACTTAATAACTAAAAATAAAACTATTGCATAAACAATAAAAAATAAAATTTTTATAATATAAAACGCAACTTGACTATGATAATTCTCTAAAATTATACTTCTAATTTTCTTTCCTAAAGACATATAAATAGTTAAACTTATAAACAAATAAATTATATACAAAATAAAAAATAAATCAAAAAAACAAGAACGAATTGAAAAAACAAAATAATTATCTATATTCAAAATTGGTATTTTATATCATTACTATTTAAATAATGCGAGTACCTCTTTGAGTTTCTAACAGACATATACATTTATCTAAAGCAGATGCTGAAGCATTATTTTGAGAATGATTTGAATTAACAAAAAAGAATGACTTATCTCAACCATGACAATATGCAGCTGAAGAATGTGTAGTACTAAGATGACCTAAATGAGAGATTGCAAAAGTTAGAATTCTTGGACCATATAGACCACAAACTCAAGTAGAAATATTAACTGCTGATCAATTTAAATTATGAGTTATGGCTCCAATTAGATTGTCTGGTGATTTGGAATGAACTCCATGAATTGAAGTAGAAGCAAACTGAAAAACGCTTTCTTTAACATCATGAGTTATCATAGCTAAAAGACATATTCATATGTTACCAGAAGATGCTGAACATTACTGAGTACAAAACAATCAAATAGTAAGAATCAAATGTGAATGAGAAAGATGACTAATCTTCGATGAAGTTGTGATCCGCATAACAGATACTTCAAAACTAGATACACACATTGATACAGAAGAAGCAAACGCTGCAGGACTCACAAACGGAACTACAGTAGAATTATTACCAAGTGACGAAATTAAATTTTACGAAAAAAATCACTAATTAAAATTATGAGAGTTCCTGTTTATGTACAAAAAAAACACATCCACTTATCTCAAATAGAATCCGAAAAATTATTTGGAAAATGATATGTTTTTTGAATTGATAAACAGTTTACTCAACCTTGAGAATATATTACTAAGGAAAAATTAACAATTAAATGACCTAAATGAGAAATAAATAACATAGATATCATAATGCCATTTAGAAAATTCACTCAAGTTGAGATATCTCCTTCCGATAATAATACATTATGAATAAATGCTATAGAAACTAAGTCCTCAGATTTAAAACATGCAGAACCAATTACAATAATCTGACCTAAATGATCAATCTATCTAAATAGCTGTGTAATTATTGCTGAGAAACATATCCACATGAGCGTAGCCGATGCAAAAGATTTTTGATTTAAAAATAATCAAATGGTGAGAGTAAAGACTCCATGAAAAGAATGAAAAATAATAGAAAGTGTAAGAATAAGAACTAATGATAAATATGAATTTGATTTACACATAAATGAGTATGAATGAAAAAAATATTGATTAAATACAAATAATTGGGCCGAAATTTTAAAATAAGAAAAAGCTGAGCACAACGCCCAGCAAAATCCTAAACAAGAATAATTGCAATAAGCAAAGCTAAATCCGCTAATAGAGAAGAGACAAAGAACACCCAAGAAATTATTTCATAGGATTTGTAGACCTCATCCCTTACTTCCGTTACTTCAACGAATTTCTTTTCATGCTTATCATAGTAGATTCTTACGTCTTTACCACTTTTTTCATCCTCAAAGATTTTGACACTAAGATACAACAAATCATCCCCTTCCTTAGTTAAATCAAAATATTCTACATCATAAGTGATATTATTGTACGTAATGGATCCACAAATAGCTCCATCTTTCTCTCTCTTATACTTATGGAATTCACAACCTTTAGCTTCTCGCTTAGATGACTTAATAGGACCCACATCCCCTAAAAACTTCACAGAACAAAAGACTATAATGATAACCAGAGATGCAATGATTAAACCACCCAAGGCATCACTATCAACTAAGATGTTAACGAAGAAACCAACAATCCAAAGCGGTATGAATAAGAAGAATGGAACATAGCCCAAATTCTCAAAGAACACCCATCTTTCCCTAGGGGAGAAAGTCTTCATTGAGCTAGAAGGCTCGAGTTCAAGAAAGAACATCCAGATTCTTTTTAAGAATCTCAAAAATTTATCAAAAAACTCTTTCATATGTTGTATGTTTTGTTTGCGTTTTTGTGAAATTATTATATAAAAAACAAAAATTATGTCAACACTTATTAACTTGATTATTAACTTAAAATATCTAATTCTGAATTAATATTTACTATATACAATAAAAGTTATGAAACTACCATCACGATGGCCCCGAAAAAAGAAACAACAAGAAACACAAATCATTTCTCAAAAAAAAAGAAAAATTCTAGTTATTTCTTGATGATGATTTCGTTGAACATATGCACTCTGAATATTGAAAGCAATGGAAGAAAAACACGTAGATAAAGAAATCGATGCAATATATTGAGTAAGTATTTGAGCAATAATATGATCTATTCGATCTTACTGAATGAAAGCTGAACAAATCTTTGGATTATTAAAAGAAATATCAATTAGAGATTTCTATTGAAATGATGTACTAAGAAAGTCTGGATGATTCGTTTCCAACAAGAAAATCCAAAAAATGATTGAAGAATATCTACCCAATAGTTTCGATGATTTAAAAATACCATTTTATGCCTGAGCTGTAGATACAAATACAGCAGAATACCATTTATTTAGTTCATGAGATTTACAGACAATAGTACTTGGAAGTATGTCTATCCCATGAGTATTCCCTCCAGTTAAATATGAAGAATACTCTTTAGTAGATTGAGGTGTATTAAATAATTTCCCTGTAGATATTGCAAAACAACACTACCCAAACCATGAAATTATATGAATAGCTTTAAATAAATTTCAAACTAATCAAAAAATTAAGTCAGCTTTTGATAACCTTCAAATAACATTTGAGGTTATGAGACGTTCAAAGTTATTAGAAAACACAAGGATGGTTGATTATTTATTCTATAGAGACTTACCTATCTCTGTATTATCACTAAACAAAAAGCAAATGCAAGAAGCATTTGCTCTATGATATGAAGATTGATGCAAAATGTTTGGGAAGTCTAGTTCTTAAATTTTAATACTCATTCATCCTTTCACTGAGACATTAAGTCTGATCCTCATCATCTTAATCAATATTTTTTTACCAACTCTTTTGCTGACACACTTCAATCTGTACTAATTAAGTAATTTCATTCAGCACTAAGTACTAAAACTGACTTATCATTTGGAAATACAGCTTTAATAACTCACTGTAAAGCCTTAAAATTAACGTCTGAAGGCAACTCAATAATCTTAGAAAAATCTTCATTTGAACTACTTTGAGCTGATTGTAATAATGAACGTAAAGATGAAGTTTCTAAAGATTCTACACGTTGTTGTAAATCAGAATTTTCTTTAACATATTTCTGTAACTTTTCATTAATCTGAGCATAAGATTTAACATCTAACACTGAAGTTGCTCAATCTAATACTTCTTCATAATTATGTAATTTTTCTATTACCTTAGGTCAAGTATATGCTGTAATCCTTTTAATTCATGAAGCAACTGCTTCCTGAGAAATAATAGTAAATGCTCAAATATCTCTAGTATTACTAACGTGAGTTCATCCACATAGCTCTACAGATATATTTTCATCTCAATTATGAACACGAATTACACGCACTTCATCTCAATATTTTTCCTCAAAAAAAGCTTTTGCTCATAATTTTACTCATTCATCAAAGGTTGTTTCTATTAAATCAACTGGATATGCATTATAAATAGTCTGATTTATATTGTTTTCAATTTCTCTAATTTGTTCTGCAGTTAATAAATTATTAGCATAGAAATCAAATCTCAATAAATCTTCATCAACCAAAGAACCTGCCTGTTTTGTATCAGGAAAAATCTTTCCAAGCTCTGCATGCAACAAATGAGTAGCTGTATGAGCCCTCATCTTGGCATATCTTTGATCCATATCTATAGATAGTTTCATCTCAATACTTTGTTAAAAATGACATAAACTTAATTAATTTGAACAGCATCCGTAAAATCTCCTAATCTAACCAATTCTGTTTCTCAATTCTCAAGTGTAACTTCAACTGTTTGGTTCATTTCATTGACCTCTCCATCTTCAGTTACTAAAATAGGAGCGTTCGTATTTTCTGGATTTTCTGCATCTATTTCTGGAAGAATTTCTGTGATTACTTCTTTTCAATTATTTTCTGTATAAACCTCCGTTCACTCTGCATTCTCAACTGGTGTTTGTTCAGGTGCAAACATGTAAACAACATAAACTCAAACCAAAGATATTACCATAGCTAATACACAGATTCGAATAAATATTCTCACTGCTAATGGCTTTTTTGCTTTCATTTAATCATCATGATAATAAAATAAAAAATCTGAGGATAAGTGTACTTTTACTATATTCTTTTTCAAGAGAATTGATATCTAAATCCTACTAATGTCACTTAAATACTACTCCAAATGTAGCAAAAATAACGTATAAATCCATAGCCAATGACCAATTCTGAATATAATATAAATCTAATCTAGCTTCCTCAGAAAATGGTAAATTATCTCTTCCAAATACTTGTGCATATCATGTAATTCATGGTTTTATACTCAATACTCTTCTCTCCCACTCTTCATATTGAGCTACTTCATTTGGTAAATGTGGACGAGGTCATACTAATGACATACTTCACCATAAAACTTGAAATAACTGTGGTAATTCATCCAATGACGTTTTACGCAAAAACTTTCCTACTTTTGTTACACGAGGATCATCTTTAATTTTTGGTAAAACTCATTTACGATTATTAGCATCTGAAGCTATTAATTTTGCATACAATTCATCTGCTTTCTTTCATCCATATCAAACACACATCTCCGTTTTCATAGAACGGAATTTATAGAAAGTGAATAACTCTCATCACTTTCATACTCTCTTAGATTTATAAATAGCTGGTCATTTAGAATCAATCTTAATAGCTATTGCAATAATTAGCATAGGGATAGCTAATACTATCAGAGCTATAAATGATACAACTAAGTCAAATATTCTCTTCCATATCAATGACCATCAATCAAGCTGCGAATGTGTATATTCCATAGCAACAATTGATCAAATTTTTTCTGGTTTATATACTACGTCTTCAAGGAAAAATCCTTCACTAACATGAAAGAATCTAGTATCATAAAATCTGACTTTTTCAAATATATTTTGTAGTACTTCCTGTTTAACATTTCATACGACAACCGCCATTGAATAATCTTCAAAATTAACTGAATCTATATCCTCACTCAAAATAGCCTCAGTTGGAAATGAAAAGTTTCACTTGAGTTTATCTAATAACGCAGAAGAATTATTTAAATTATCAGATATAATCAGAATTTTCTTACCATTTTTTTTCTGCAAACGAAAGTCTATCAAATACCACAACTGATCAAAAAGAAACAATATTACATAAGCAACTATTGCAGAAACTAAGATAATATACCTAGATATTCAAAAGTTAAATATAAATCACTGACCAAAATATGATATGAATGCACTACAAATAAACCAATAAAACCATACTTTAGATAAAGTCTGAATATAATTTCAAGACTGTTTATTTAATTCATATAAATTCTTTATCAATCAGATTATTACAAAACCTCACGCAGATATTAAAGCAAATATTATTAGTTCACGTGTATTAATCCATGGAGTTTCATTAAAAAATTTTCACATCAAATCACCTCGCATCCTAGATCTATATGCAATCCAGAATACAAATAATATTAATCAAAAATGGAAAAGTGGCCTAAATAAACGGAATATCTTAATTCGTTTAGAATTCATAAATCACTTTTATAAAGTAAATCTAATTTTAGTATTCGAAAATGTATAATATTTTCAAGGTCAGATTTTTATTTTCTTTTCCTGAGTTCTCGCATAAAAATAGCTGTACTCTGACCGACATTCATCGATTCTTTGATTCATTGCATTGGGATTTCCACTATTTCATCTACCTCTTTTAATGTCTTTTCCATCACTCAATCCACTTCATTTCCGAAGATTACAGCAACTCATTTTTCTGATTTACAAGAATAATCTCATAGAGATACGGAATCTTTAGTTAACTCTGCCGCAATAACCTCTAGTCACATACTACGAGCTTCCTGGATAGCATCTGAAGCAAAATCAAACTGTCTTAATCAAACTGTATTCTCGGCTCAAAGCGATGTTTTACAAACTTTCGGATTATCAATTGGAGATGGAGTATATCAAGTTATCCATACATCCCATCACAAAGAATCAGCTGTACGAATAACATTTCACACATTGTATGCGCTACGAATATTCTCTAATATGATGACTCTACTACTCATTCAAAAATACAATAAATAAACTATAAACTATACTAAACAAAACGAATAACTATACAAGCTTAATATTTTCCAAATCGCTAACTATATTTTCTATTTAAGATTAATTTAAGGTAAATGATTATACAATGATTATTGTATTTCTTATTATTGAAATCTCTTTTTGTTATTTGAATTTTAGTTGAATATTTGTTTAATTTTGATATCATTTCGACCGTTAACAACTCATAAAAAGATTTTACATCAACATATAAAATTATGAAAAAGGAAAATTTCTTTAAAAGGCATCGACTACTGCTATCTGTGATTGCAATAATCGTTATATATATTTTATATAAACGACAACCTTGGGTAGATAAATCACCTAAAACTAAAGTTTTTTATGACATGGAAAGCACCGTTCAAACATGAGATTTGGAAACTGTTCTAACTTTGCAATGAAGCACTCAATTTGCCGATTCTCAGAAACTCACATTTATATCGCAATGAAAAGTTACTGCAGTTTATGTAAAGGTATGAGATAAAGTTAAAAAAGACCAAGTTCTTGCCAAAATATCTACAGATGATTTAGACAATACAGTAGCACAAGCTAGATTAGATATTGAAAATCAAAAAAATTCATTGCAAGATCTACTGGATGCTAAAAATCTAGATTTGGAATATATTCAAGAAAAAGCAAATTATGATTCTTTAGTTCTAAAAAAAGAGACAATCGATAAAGATCAAGAATTAGAGATGCAGGAATTACAACAAAAGATTAAGGATGCTCAAAAATTATATGATGACACATTAGCTGACTATCAAGAACTACTCAGTGGAAGTGATAGCGCAAACGCTGACCTAGCTTTATCTAGCACGATTAGAAAAAGAAATCAGACTTTAGAAACTGCCGTTTTAGAATTAAAAACTATTATAAACGATGTTAATTCCATAATAGATAATTATGATAAAAAATTACTTATCACAGATAAATACAAGCATGAAGTATCAAGAAATAATTATATATGAGCAGATGATTTATCATTAAAAGTTGAGTCTGAAAGATTATTTAATCAAGTAAGCTGAGATTTAAACATTCTTAGGGAAAAATATACGGTACTAAGCGATAAATCTGTTGCAGATTTGACTAGTGAGGAAGTTTTAGATGCTTATTATACTGTAAAGACACTGTGAAATGAATTAGTAGATTGGTGAGAAGTTAACTACGATATGTTTAAAGCTAGCATTACAAGTAGTTCATACACATTAACTAACATAGAATCAGATGCTAAAAGTTTTGGTACAGATTTACAGTCTCAAGGAGTAAAATATGTTCAATTATATACAACAAAAGTAAGTACACTTGCAGATTTAGATGATGATACTTCTCTCGAAGATACTAAGTTAAAATTAGATAAAGCTAAAACTAGTTTAGATAAATTAAATCTACAAGTAGATGTACTTAAAGCTCAACATGAAAAAGATAAAGCTACACTAGAAGACAATATAGACACATCGTTAAGAAATTTGAATAAAATTGCATGATGAGAAAGTGTGAAAGAAACTCAAATTAAACAAGCCCAAAACAAATTAAGCCAATTACAAAGGAACTTAAAAAATACTCTTGATAAATACGAAAATTATGAATTAACAGCAAATTTTGATGGAATGATTACAGAAATGGATATACAGGTTGGAGACTCAATCAATCCTTCATCTAATAATAGTAGTGCAAAATACATATATGTAGAAAGTAATGATATTTTAGAGATGACATTTAATGTGGAACAGATTGATATAATTCAATTAAAGGTTTGAATGGATGCCGAAGTTTATCTAGATGCATATCCAAATGAAATTTATAAGTGAAAAATTACGGAAATAAATACAATTCCAAATACAAACTCTTCTACTACTACATATCCAATGACTATCACATTCCAAAAAAATAGTCCAGATGAAACCATTTTAGCTGGAATGTGATGAAGTGCAAAAATTATTTTGAACAAAACTGAAAATGTATTATTAGTTCCATCCCAAGCTATAACTACAATATCCGGTCAGAGTATGGTTATGCTAAAGAAGTGAGAAGAATGGGTTGAAACTCCTGTAGAGATTTGAGATGCAGATGAAACTAATACGGAAATTGTAAGCTGACTAAAAGCATGAGATAAAGTTAAATCTATGTTTTATAGTAATGAATGAATGACAAGCATGTGATTAGAAATACAATCCGCATGAATCGACAAAGATGCTATGGAAAGAACTATCAATGAAAATAGAGCAAATGCAATGAGAAATATGTGAGGAGGTCCATCAATGTGATGAGGTGGACTCCCATGATGATGAAGTAGAAGTAACTGATGATGATTCCCTGGAAGGTAATATTTAGCCTATGAATAATAGTCGTTAATGAAAAATTCAATAGAAAACAATGATAAAAATGCTCATCTAATCGAATTAGTGAATGTAACCAAAATATATTGAGTAGATGATCCTGAAAATGGAGTCGAGGCTGTTCATGCTCTCAGATGAATTAATTTTTGGATTGATGAAGGAGCTTTCATCTCCATTATGGGACCATCAGGATGTGGAAAGTCTACACTAATGAATATTGTATGACTACTAGATGAACCCACTAGTTGAGATTATTTATTGAAATGAGAAAAAGTTAGAGCCATGACCGCTGATGAATGGTCTATGATTCGTAGAACTACAATCTGATTTGTGTTTCAGTGATATAATTTATTAAAGAGAATGCCAGCATGGGAACAAGTTGCTTTACCTTTATCATATATGTGAGTACCCAATAAAGAAAAAAAAGAAAGATGTGCCGAGGCTCTAAAAATGGTTTGACTATGAAATAGACTAGACGCACTACCAAACCAGCTATCATGATGACAACAACAAAGAGTATGTATAGCACGTGCTTTGGTTTCTAATCCATCATTACTTTTGGCTGATGAACCTACCGGAGCACTAGATTCTGTGACTGGAGAAGAGATTCTAGAATTATTTCAAAAATTAAATTCTGAACAACATAAAACAGTTTTATTAATCACTCACGATCGCCATATTTGAGAATCAGCAAAAAAAATGATTAGGATGAAGGATGGACAATTCTTACATTGAGATGAAGAATAAAATTTAATTCAATTCCATATATTATGAACTTTGCAACATATGTCAGAGATGCACGATGAAACCTAATATCCAACAAAATGAGATCCTTTTTAAGTGTCTTATGAATTGTGATATGACTTTTTGCTGTTATTTTCTTGATGTCATTCTGAACATGAGCTAAACAATGAGTAAAAGACCAAATCTGATCTTTAATCACAAATAATATTACTATCTCTCCAAAGGGATGATATACTCAACGAACAAGCGATGAGGTACATGGATATGTAAAAGCTATAACTCTAACCACAGACTTAATAGATGAACTTGAATACTATTTTCCAGAATTAAACTGAAAAGTAACATATAGCAATACTACACAATGAAATTTTACAAATGAAGATGGTGATAGCGCTATGTGACAATTCCTTTGAGTACCTATTGATTACATAGATAAAATGAGCTTAGACTGGAATTATTGAAGCCAATTCTCTGAATCTAATTTTAATAGAAATGAAGATGTAGCTATTGTAAATAAAAATATAGTAGATGATTTATTTGACGGAAACTATCCTATATGAGAGTATGTGTATTATAATAGTAGAAAATTTAAGGTAATCTGAGTCTTAGATGAAGAAAGTATGTTTGGTCAGGTTTTTATTCCTGTAACCACATATCAACAAAAAATCAATTCATCAGCCAAAATTTCAAGCATCACTATAATATTAAGTTATGATGATGACGTAAATGAATGGATGAATAGAATCAAATATTTTCTCATGAGAAAATACAATATTTCTCATATTGATTTGGCTGGATTCTCTGTTTCTTCACTATCTGCAATTGGAGATGCGATTGATAATGCAATGTCTATTTTTACATATCTGCTTGCTGCAATTGGATGAGTTTCATTACTTGTATGAGGAATCTGAGTGATGAATATTATGCTGGTTTCAGTAACCGAAAGAACAAGAGAAATCTGAATTAGAAAGGCTATATGAGCACTAAATAAAGACATCATTACTCAGTTCTTGATTGAATCTGTTGTAGTAACTGCTATTGGATGAGTAATAGCAATTATTTTATCACGACTCGCAATACAACTAGTGAATAGCTTTGATATTGAATGAATTACTGTATCTATGACTACAGATGTTGTTATTTTGGCTACAACACTAACATTTATAATAGGAATAGTATCATGAATATGACCAGCTAAAAAAGCAGCAGAACTACAGCCAATAGATGCCCTTAGATTTGAATAATATTTACTTTTTAAGAAAAGATAAAAAATACTTGATTTTTTGTTTAATTTTTATATACTGAACATAGTCAAGTTATGCTTCCATAGCTCAGTCGGTAGAGCGCATCTCAGAAGATTCCCGGTGGAATAGCATCACAGTCCGGACATTAGATGCCCGGGAAAGCTTCGTTAAAGGATGAGGTCATAGGTTCAAGCCCTGTTGGAAGCACTTTTGAGCGATACGAATGCGTTATCGCTCTAAACTGGAGGTATGATGTAATGGTAGCAGCTGAGAGTCTCAATCTCAGAGTATTGGTTCGATTCCTTTTACCTCCACCACGGCGACATATGATGTATCTAATGAGGTCCTCCTCATTAAGAGAAATCAGGATGTCGCCTTTCTTCTTTTAAACTAAAACCACTTCAGGCTGTAACATAACTCAAAATTTATCCTTTACACATTCCTGAATATAGTGCATAGCCTCTAAAACATCATCAGCATTTCATCATTCATTAACCAAAATTAACGCATGCTTCCTATAAGTTCAGGCTTTTCAATTTTTTGTCCTCCATCATTTTAATCCACATTGATCAATCAGCTGTCCTGCTGAAAGCTTTATTTTTCTTTCACCAAATTCTATACACTCATGATGTGATAAATATGGAAAAGATTTTTCCAATCCTAACCAGTCAGGTACTGAAATAATTGGATTAGAAAAGAAACTTCATGCGGTTCAAATTTCGTGCCAATCTGGAAGCTTATTTTTTCTTATTTCATTAATAATTTGCGCTACCTCTTTAGGAATTTTGGGATTTGCTCATTTTTCCAAAATATAATTCTGAATATCTTTATATCAGATATTTGGAATATAATTATCATCAACGACTCATAATAAAAATCTAACTTTCATTACCAAAAATTTTTCTTTCAAAGTGAATTTAAAAATACTTGTTCTATATGCAAATTCACAATCAGATTTCTGAAAAATTCTTTTTTCTCATGATATTAGATCTATTCATTCAACTTCATATATAACACTAGAAACCTCAGTTCAATATGCTCAAATATTTGATACAGGAGACGTACCAACATTTCATGGAATATCTATTAAATTTTCAACTCAACAATAATTATTCTCACAACACCAATCCACAAAATCTGACCAATTCTCTCATGCTGATACTTCTACAATAACCGAATTATCTTCAGATTTAATTATTTCTTTTCATTTAGTTTCAATCTTTACAACTATTCCATCAAAATCTTTAGTAAATAATATATTAGCTCATCAATTAAGTATACAATGTTTCTCATCTTTCCATAAATCAGTTTTCATCAATTCTTGAATATCAGATTCCTCATTTATTCTTACGAAATATTTTGCTTTTACTGGAATCTGTAATGTATTATACTGTTTCAAATCAATATTTTCCTCTATTTGCATAATCAGAACAATGAATTAAAAACTAAATATAATATATAAATAAACCCCAACTTTTCAAAGAAAAAATTTTCTAATATAAGAAAAAGCAAATGGGTAATCCATCTGCCTTAACCAACACTAGTACCCAGATTACTGGTTTATTTACTTTTCTTTCTAAAGGTAATAACTGCATTAAAACCTTCACCTTTGAAGAAAGCATTTGAGGAAACTTCATACTCCCGATTTTCATCGAGAATAACAGTAATCAGTAAAGCTACTTTCCTTGAGAAGTTATTCAAGAAATCACAGTGAACATGAACAACTTCATGCTCAAACTCCGAAATCTTAAGACCTTCAAAAGCCTCCATGCTTTTAATTTCATCTCTTACAAGTTCCATTTCCATTTTGTTTATATTTTAGGATAATACATATATAAACATTACATACGCATATTTCAATATAAAATTAAAAAATGTAAATATGTAATTTTTTATTAAAAAAATCCTATGCCACTCAAACACAGGATTTTTCAAGATTATTCTTAGTAGTTGGTTAATACATTAGAAAGCATTTTCATCTACTACAGTTTCATCTTCTTCAGCTGCCTCTTCAGCCTCTTCTTTAGCTTCAGGTGCTTCTGCTCTTTCAGCTTTATTATACATCTTTGTTGGATCTTCTTTGGCGAAATCAACTTTAATAGCTCTTCCTCGAACTTCTTTTCAGTCCATTTCAGCTTTAGCTTTAGCTGCATCCTCTGCATTAGCAAATTCTACGAATCCAAATCCCTTACTTCTCTTAGTTTCTCTATCTAGATTTACTCTAGCGAAAACGATTTCTCCATAAGGTGAGAATTCTTCTCTGAGGTCATTACCTCTCATTTGCCAATTTAGCCCTCCAACAAATAGTTTAGTTTGGCTAATAATCATTTCTTCACTCATTTAACCTAAAAATATAACAGATAAAATTCGTCGTTTAAAACACGACAGCCTGTATATAATGTTTCTTTTTTCAAATACAAATCTTTTGGATAAAAAAAGTCATCAAAAATTTGACATTTTTTAAAATAATAAATATAATAGTATTGTATTTTTATTTCTCATATTATGTGGATGCCTGATACCAGTACACAAAATACAGAAAACATAAACCAGAAAGAAGCCCACAAAAGACATTCATTTTTCTGATGAGAAATAAATGAGAGAACGAAAGATTTGTTAGATTTTCGTTATAATACTCAAGAAGAAATTGATAAATTGAATGATGAAATGGTTACTACTAGCGATTTGGATGAGATTATCAAACAAGCAAATAATCCAGAAGACAACAATGAAATTAATAATGAAGAGGGGGAAATTTTAAAAGAAAAAGATGCAAGAGAGGCTGACTCCGATTTAGAAGAGGATTTACAACCAATAAATGAATCATTACACAATAATAAAACAAACAATAACCACGACGAAATATATGAAAAAATAGATGAACCTATTGAATGAGAAATGGTTGAGAATCTTGATGAAACTAAAACTGAAGATAATAATTACATAAATAATGAAGAAGAAATTGTAGAAGAACAAAACGAAGAAGTTCAAGAAACGGAGAATGTAATTGATAAAGAACCAGAAATTAAAGAAAATGATGAAGAAGAGGAAAAAATTTCTGAATGAAGCTCTGTAAAATTCTTTGACCCTTTTGAATTAAATTTAGATCAAGATAGTGAAAGTCTAGAGTGGAATAATGGAACCTTTGATCCATTTGGATTAAATGATGATGAACAAGATGATGAACTTGATACTCAAGAAAATGATGATGAACAAGATGATGAACTTGATACTCAAGAAAATGATGATGAACAAGATGATGAACTTGATACTCAAGAAAATGATAATGAACTTGATGATGAAATCGATGCTCAAGAAAATGATGATGAACAAGATGATGAACTTGATACTCAAGAAAATGATAATGAACTTGATGATGAACTTGATGCTCAAGAAAATGATGATGAACAAGATGATGAACTTGACGCTCAAGAAAATGATGATGAACAAGATGATGAAATCGATGCTCAAGAAAATGATAATGAACTTGATGATGAACTCGATGCTCAAGAAAATGATAATGAACTTGATGATGAACTCGATGCTCAAGAAAATGA
>Ga0310690_10004647_pt1 | contig 19272 bp, 20 predicted proteins | sample AusTroGonzalo_MG_2_FD_207661 | JGI IMG/M metagenome (GOLD analysis project Ga0310690, IMG submission 207661) | Bovine rumen microbial communities from tropical cattle in Woodstock, Queensland, Australia - Gonzalo_04 (v2) (version 2) | ecosystem: Host-associated > Mammals > Digestive system >...
TGGCGGCTTGGGCGGCGTCGATGGCCATGCGGACTTCCTTCTCGCCGACCTTGTGGTAGCGGGCGATGACGTGCTTGTGGTCGTGAGGCATGACGACCTCACCCATGTCGCCGGTGCGGACTTCCTGGCCGTTGATGATGGCGGGGATTTCGACGACTTCGTTCGATTGTCTTTCCAATTCTTTTTGGAGCTCAATACGCTCCGGGCTGCCCGGACGGTAAGCCTTTACCGGCTCGTTCTCAGGCTTCGCAAATGTGATCAGTGCGTTGTTCATTTTCGGTATTTAAGATTTAAAGATTTAAGATTCAAAATTGATTATTTTTGTTGTATTGCTGTTTCTAATAGCTCGACATAGTCATGATGAAGGATGACTTTCATCCAGCCTAAACGACTTTGGTCGTTTTCGGTGAGTTTGAAACCAATGTATTTCGCTTCGTTCATCGGGAAAAAGTTGCTGTCATTATTAAGAAGGGTGACATTGGTGCTCATGAAAGTGTTGTCTTTGCTGAAACTGACGTTGGCATTATAGGCAGAAAGCGAGAATTTTTGATCATTGACCTCGCACAATAGTGCCGTGTTTTCATTGCAATAAAGTTCTGTAAGGATGCCTCCTCCCATAACTTCGCTCGTCGAATGGAACTGAACGTCATGTTGTCCATCTCCGTCAAGGTCAATCGTATTGCCCCAAGACCAATGACCATATTGCACTGGATGTAGCGTGCCCTCATAAGACGTTATATACATTCCTTTGCTATTGCCAAAAACGACTTTGGTTTGTACAGGGTCTTTCTTGCACGACGACATGATGCAGATTGCCGCCAGCGCTAATATAAAAGGCAATGTTTTTTTCATTTAATGAGGTTTAAAAACACGGTGCAAATATAGTAAAAATCATAGCGAAAAACTCCGTTGCGAATTTTTTCGCAAGAATTCTTGTCATTGCTTTGGCTCTGGCGGATTTGGGATTTCTTATCTTTGAATGGCAGTTTCCAAAAGGATGACATTACCACTTAAGTTTTTGGCTATCACCTTTATCCAGCCTAGTTTAGTCTTTCCGCCTTTGTCGAGTTTGAAACCAATATAAGTCTCTTTTTCTGTTTGGAGATGGTCGCAGTCTTCCATGATTTCATTCACATAGATGTATATCGTGTCGGTGTCATACTCTGGAATGTTGTCGTAGATGCATCCACCGCCTTTAAGGATTGCGTCGGTTTTTTCAGAATAATCGGCTATGGTGAAATGGTCACCCAACTGGTTGTTGTAAATGGCAAACTTTTCAGGCCTGATGATGACAAGGTCTGAATCGGTAACTGGTTCACATCTTTGAATGGATCGGTTTACTATCTCACAGATGCTGTCGAACTGTGGATAGTTGGGGTCATAATAGTGTCGGATTGTGATTTCATTATGCTGATACATAATGGGTTCGATGATTTCCCCCAATAATGAGACCTTGCTGGTGAGGCATTTCAATGTGGCTACGTTTGAATATCCCATACCTGGTGAACCAAGCGATTCGTTAGTTAACATCAAGTCGGCGTTTCCGTCGTGATCCAAATCCAAACTATAAGTGGTTTTGTGGTTGATGATGGTGCTGTCTGCGGTAAGGATTCTCATCCCACTGGTGTTGCCAAAGGCGATTTGGTCTTTGGTGTTGGCATTGGGATCCTTTTGACAGCCCGACATGAGGCCGATTGCTATCAAAGCTAATGCGAGGAATAACATCTTGTTCATCGGATAGATACTAAAATCATAGTGCGAAAATAGTAAAAATCATTGCGAAAAACTTCGTTGCGAAATTTTTCACTTCAAACTAACTCAAACGTTTGATGGCCTGCAACAAATGCGTGTGCTCGTTCTTCTCCTTGTTGAAGATGCCCGTCTGGTCGAGGAAGTCGATGCGGACTTGCCCCGAGGCGTGGATAATTTGTTCGTCGCCCATGACGATACCCACGTGGGTGATGATTCCATCCTCGTCGCCAAAGAAAGCCAAGTCACCGGGTTGGGTCTCCTGCAGGAAATACACCAACTCGCCTTCTTTGACTTGCAGCGAGGAGTCGCGGGGCAGGATGAGTCCCGCCAAACGGGCACAGATCTGCACCAACCCTGAGCAGTCGATGCCCATCGCCGTGCGGCCACCCCAGAGATAAGGTGCGCCGAGCATCTTTTTGGCATAGTCCAGCATCAGTTCGGGATGGAACTCGGTGGGCATCTCCACGGCATCGGGATGTGGCTCGTAGAGCGGCGTGCCCATGGTGAGCATTTTGCCTTGGTATTCCACGATGGGCTTGTTGACCAATACAGGTTTTTTCGCTTTCAACGTAAGGTAATCCTCTTCGCTGATTTCGCAAAACTGCTTGGCCTGAATCCAGCCGTCGTAAGGATAGGCTCCTGAACCCACAGAGGTGTCGTCTTCCCGAATGGGCGACAGGCCGTGTCCTGTCCTGACCAGCACCCATTCTTTGGTCTTGTCCAAAACAATATAGGTCTCATTATATAGGAGTTGGCTCACCATCTCCGAGCTGTGTCGGGCTTCCTTGCGCATGGCGATGGCGGATAAGTTGCAAATGCCGTAGGTCATTTTAGGGTCGATTTTGTGACCGCTAAATTAGGGAACAATTCGGTGCGAATCGCCTTTTTTCGCCGTTTTTTTTCAAGTGATTCCTCTTTTTCCTAATTTAGCACTCGGAATCAAAGATGTGGTTTCTATTTAAATCGTTGAATATGAGTTGGATAAAGAATATTGTCAATAAAATTAGGCATAGCTACTACGACATCGGGAAGGTGCTGGCGTTCTTGGTGGCCATCCTTTTGGTGTGGTGGCAGATGCCGCGCATCAGCAAGTTCAAGTACGAATACCAGCTTTCGAAGCCATGGCAGCACGAGACGCTCTATGCGCCTTTCGATTTCCCGATTTATAAGGACTACGAGACCTTGAGTGCTGAGACCGCCGCAGCCTCGGCCAACGTGAAGCCGATTTTTGTCTTCAACGACGAGGAGATGGTGGCTTCGCGTAACCTCCTGTTTGTCAACTTCGACGCCAAATGGGATGCCTCCAACCATCATTTCGACCGCGACCTGAACTTGGACTGCCTGTTCAATGTGTTCGACTCCATCGAGGAGCGGGGCATCGTGGCCTACGACAACGCCACCACCGATCTCGATCCCACGTCGGAGGTGACGGTCATCCGTAACAAGGTGATGCGCTCGGCCCGCTATGGCGAGTTCCAAAGCATGAAAACCGCCACCGACGCCGTGACCGAGATACTGGAAAACACCGATGGCAATATTGACAAGAAACTACTCTCCGAACTGCTCAATGGCGCTTTGCGACAGAACGTGTTCTATAATGCCGACCTCACCCAAAAAGAGGTTGACAAGGCGGTGGCGGCGGTGCCCCTGACCTATGGCATGATGCAACAAGGCGAGACGGTGATTTCTGAAGGCGACATCGTCGATGCACATACCTACGATGTCTTGAACTCCTTGCAACGCGAATACACTTCCCGCTCACTGACCAACGACGAGTCGCGGCGCGTGCTCTTCAGCCAACTGTTCCTCGTTGCGCTCATCTTCAGTTTGATAGGCTTGTATGGTAACAAGCTGCACAAAAAGGTCTTCGCCGAGCTGAAGAATATCGTCCTGCTGCTGACACTGATGCTTTTGGTCATCATACCCTCGTATGTATTGGTCAAGTATGCTCCTGGTCTGATCTATCTGATGCCGGTCTGTCTCTTGGCCATTATGGTGGGCTCGTTCTTCAATCTGAGGCTGGCCTTCTCCACGCAGGTTTTCGTCGTCATGCTGATTTCGCTCGTGGTGCCCAATCCCTTCCAGTTCGTCTTCATGCAGCTGGTGGCCACCATCCTGACGGTGTTCAGCATGTCGAATACGAGGGCGCACCATCGTTTCATCCAGGCGGCCCTGTTCGTGTTTTTCGGCTACCTGCTCGTTTACATGGCCTTTGCCTTCCTGACGACTTCTGAAATCGATTGGCTGGTGGTCCTGTTGCTGTTCCTCAACAGCTTGTTCACCATGCTGGCCCAGCCGCTCATCTTGTTGTTTGAGCGTATCTTCGGTTTCACCACCTCGCTGTCGTTGATGGAGCTCAGCAACACCAACACGCCGTTGCTGCGCGAGCTGGCGGCCACGGCCCCCGGCACCTTCCAGCACTCCATCCAGGTGGCCAACCTCTGCGAGGAGGTGCTGTTCGAGATCGGAGGCGACTCGATTTTGGCCCGCACGGGTGCTTTGTACCACGATATCGGAAAGATCCAGAATCCGATGTATTTCACCGAGAACCAACATGGTGCCTATAGCCCGCATAACGACCTCTCCAACGTGGAAAGCGCCGAAATCATCATCTCGCATGTGACCGACGGCATCGAGCTGGCCCATAAGAACCACATCCCCGAGCGCATCATCGACTTCATTCGCACCCACCACGGCACGCGTCGCACCGACTATTTCTACATCAACGAACAGAAGGCACATCCCGACGAGGAAATCGACCCGACGCCGTTCACCTACCACGGCCCGGCGCCCTTCTCACGCGAGACCGCCGTGCTGATGATGGCCGACAGCATCGAGGCCGCCTCACACAGCCTCAAAGACCCTGACGAGAAGAAGATCAGCGACCTCGTGGACAACATCATTAACAAGCAGATGGAGGCGGGTCAATTCCTCAACACAGACCTCACCCTCCGCGACTTCGAGACCTGCCGCAAAGTCCTAAAGAAAAAGTTGATGAATATTTACCATGTGAGGATTGCTTATCCTGAGAAGTGATGAGATTCCCTGCGGGAATGGCGAGTTTGGATGTTTTTCTGCGGCGGCATAAACCTCATACCCGATTGTAATAGTTCCAGCCGCCGCTGGGTAACTGAAATAATTACTCCATTCCCGCAGGGAATCTCAATTAAAGTTTGCTCAGATACCCCACCGCTTCTGGCCCTTCATTAAAAATCAAATCCAGCACGCTCAAATCGGGCGCAAAAGGATATTTCTCGCTGAAAACCTGGTAATAAGTGGGGAAGAGGCTGGCATCCACTTGCTTCTTCGGGCTGAAGGCCTCACGTAGGTCGTTCTCCGCCTCGCGGGCGTAATCCGTCGTATGCACGATTTCCTTGTTGACCTTCAGCATCTTCAAGACAGCCTTCAAAGCGGCGTCGTTCAAGTCGATGAGGCGCTCGAAATGGCCTTCGAAAATGGGTCTTAGGAAGTCGTAATAATGGTCGAAATAAGGCGAGGCTTTGTAGGCCGACTCCAGGCAGCGGCTGTGGATGTGTTGCCAAGGTTCGATGGGACTGAGGGCCATGTCCTTGGTCATGGTGTGGTTGCCGTTGACCTTCACGACGGGCACGCTGAGGCTCTCCACGCCGTTGGCCGTCATCACGCGGCAGCGGTTGCGGTAGGTCTGCTTGTGGTAGGTCTCGCAGACTTCAATGAATGGCTCGCCTTCGGCAAGAAAGCGAGCCATATAACTGATGCTTGGGAAATAAGCTGTGGTGAAGAGGGTCATTTGAGCAGTCTGTCCTCAATGAACCTGATGTAGTCTTCTTTGGACATGGCACCGACTTGCTTCGAAGGCTGGCCTTCCATCGGGATGAACAGCACCATCGGGATGCTCTGCACCTGGAAGGTGGAGGCGAGGCCGCGCTCTTGGTCGACATTGACCTTGTAGAACAGCACCCGGCCTTCGTATTTCTGGGCAAGCTCTTCCATGATGGGGGCTACGCGACGGCAGGGACCGCACCAGTCGGCATAGAAGTCGATGACGGCAGGCAGGCTGCCTCTGTAGCTGAAGGCCCTGGGGTTGCTTTCAATGTTCCAGATTTTCTTGATGAAATCTCCGTAGGTCAGTTGGGTGACTGCGGGTTCTTGCGCACGGACCGTGAAGGCGGTCGCGAGGAGTGCCAATGCGATAAGGATGCTTTTTTTCATTGTGAATTGATTTTTCGGGGACAAAAATAGCAAAAACCGTGCAAATGGCTTGTTTTTTCCGTACTTTTGCAAAAAAAAATTTGAAACCATGTTAATCGTCAACATCAAAGAGCTGGTCGGCATCGAGGAACAGGGCCGACTGTTGAAGCGTGGTGCCGAAATGGCCGATGCTGGTAGAATCAAGGACGCATTCCTTTATATCAAAGGCAAGAAAATCGCCGATTATGGTCCGATGGACTCGGACGCCTGCCGCAAATATCTCGCAGAGAACCATCGTGTCTACGACGTGAAAGGCAGCGTGGTGATGCCTGCCTTCTGCGACTCGCACACGCATCTCGTCTACGCCAATTCGCGTGAGATGGAGTTTGTCGACAAGATCCGCGGCCTCAGCTATGAGGAGATCGCCAAGAGGGGAGGAGGCATCCTCAACTCGGCCAAGGCGACGGCGGCGGTTTCCGAAGATGAGCTTTACGACATGGCCCAGCAACGTCTCGACGAGGTGATGCGCATGGGCACGGGCGCCATCGAGATCAAGAGCGGCTACGGCCTCACCACCGAGAGCGAATTGAAACTGCTCCGCGTCATCCGCCGCCTGAAGGAGAACTCGCCTTTGGTCATCAAGTCGAACTTCCTCGGTGCACATGGCATCCCGATGGAATACCGCGGCCATCAGGAGGACTATGTCGACTTGGTCATCAACGAGATGATTCCGCTCGTGGCCGCCGAAGACCTTGCTGATTTCATCGACGTGTTTTGCGACCAGGGCTTCTTCACCTGCGAGGATACCGAGCGTATCCTCATGGCCGGCATCAAATACGGTATGAGGCCGAAGATTCACGCCAACGAGATGGCCATCTCGGGCGGCGTGCAGGTGGGTGTGAAATACGGCGCCATCTCCGTCGACCACCTCGAGCAGATGGGCGATGCCGAGATTGAGAGCCTGAAAGGCTCCGAGACCATGCCGACGGTGCTGCCTGGCTGCGCCTTCTTCCTTAACCTGCCGCTCTCGCCAGCGCGTAAGATGATCGATGCAGGTCTGCCTGTGGCCATGGCCTCCGACTTCAACCCTGGCACCTCGCCTTCGGGTAACATGCAGCTCATCCTCTCGATGGCTTGCATCCGCTATCGCCTGACGCCCGAGGAGGCCTTGAACGCCACCACGCTCAACACGGCCTACGCCATGGGTGTGAGCGACGAGGTGGGCAGCATCACCAAAGGCAAACGCGCCAACCTCATCGTCACCCAACCGATGACGCAACTCGAGTTCATGCCTTACTACTATGGTGCCAACAAGGTGGCAAAAATGGTTTTGAACGGTAAATTCGTATGATGAAAACCAATAGGATAGCATTATTGTTTGGCCTGCTCGTTTGTCTTTTGGCTTCATGCAAGAAAGACCATTACGATGTGACGAATGTGCACGGTGTCAATGCCGAAGGTGAGTTGTTGCTGCCTCTTGCTTCGGGTTCGTACACGATGATGGAGATGATGGAGCGATTCCAGATTGACAGCCTGCTGACTTTCACGGAGTCGGGCGGGATGTCGTTTGCCTATAGCTACGACCATCAAGGAGCTTTGAAAGGTAGCAAGTTGCTGCGATTCAAGGACTGGGAATATGAAGCCCATTATACGGTTGAGACCCCATTCCCCTACGGTTTGCCTGAGCCGATTGATACGGTGCTGAACATGAGTCAGGATGTGGTCTTCGAAGCCGACAACATCCATGTCGTTTCGGCTTTGATGAAGTCGGGGCATTTTGAGTTTGGCTTGACCTCCAACCTCGGCGATCTGGGCCAGGTGGTGGTCACTTCGCCCAACATCAAGGATGCACAAGGTAACGATTTTCGCTTCGTGTATCATCAGCAAACGGGTCAGACGGGTTTCGACTTGGCAGGGCTCCTTTATCAGACCGATGAGCCTAACACGTTGACGCTCAATTATGAGATGCATGCTGTGTTTGACGAAATCTCCGTGCCGCAGATGGAGTTCGATGTCCATATCCTGGCCTCCGACCTCGCCATCCGTGAGATGAGCGGTTATGTGGACGAATACAGCTCGCGCAACCGTATCGACACGACATTCACGCTGTTTCCCGACAACCTCTCGGGCGACCTCGAGATCAATGGAGCCCGCTTGCGTGTGAGTGAACGTAACACCTTTGACTTGGATGCGTGTCTCATCGTAGATACGGCTTGGGTTACGGGCAACGGCATCGCACCTTATTCCATCTTCGACCCCATGCCGGTGGTCGTGGATCTGCCTTCTCGGAATGTGTTCGGCGAGGTGTACGACTGCGTTTTGAACGGCCGACTCAACGCAGCAGGCGGTCACGCCTTCGCTTCTTCGCTCTTCAAGGTGAACGCGGAGGGAACGAACACCTTGGTGACGGTGGTCGACACCTCCAACATCGACGTACGTGTCGACGTGGACATCCCCTTCGCTTTCTCCATCGATGAGGTCCGGTACCTCGACACCGTCAACATGAGACTGTCTGATATCGACATGCCCGACATGATCGAGAAACTGACGCTGGAGTTGACCTTCAGCTCTACGATTCCGCTGAATCTGGATGGACGTTTCTTTATGTATGATTCTGAAAACGAAATCGTTACAGATACCTTGCTCGTGGATAGCCGACTGATTCGAGCTTTGTTTGACGGTACGCCGAGCATCACGACGCTGAGCATCGACATCACCGAGGATCGCGTCGAGAACGTTATGCGTTCCGACCGCATCATTATGCTATTTATGGTCGATACGGATGCTCACGATGTGGCGATCAACGTCAACCAAAAGCTGGACTTTTCCGCGAAGGCGAGAGTAAAATACAAAGGTGTTGTTGAGTTTTAATAAATGGATATGAGAAAACTATATAGAATCAGTCTTGCCGTGGCATTGCTCACTGTTGCGTCGTTTGCCAAATCCCAGGTGGTGTCGCCCGTCGATTTCATGCGGCTGAACCCTTACCAGATGGAGGCCAACCCGGCCGCCGATTTGCCTTACGAGAGCGTCATGTCGCTCGTCATCGGCAACATCGGCTTGGATGTGCAGCACAGCACGCTCCGCTTCGACAACCTCTTCGATTTTGACGCCCAAGGTCGCCCTGCAACGGTCAACCTGAGGCAGTTCGCCAACAGCCTGAAAGAGGACAACTTCTTGGGCATTCATACCGGCTTGGACTTTTTCACTTTGTACAAGCGTCCCAGCTATGGTTTGGTGACGATCAATTGGGGTGTCAGGGTGCATGGCGACGCACGATTCAACGACGGCATGTTCAAGTTGCTGGGCTACGGCAACGGGGCTTTCGTCGGCGAAGACAATCCCGCCCGAGTCGGCATGGATTGTAATGCGCAGGCCTATCAGGAGTTGGCGGTGGGCTATCAGTGGAATGTCAACGAGAAGCTATCGTTGGGTGTCCGCACCAAGACGCTTTTCGGCCTCGCCAACGTGACCACTGACGCCTTCGATGCCGAGCTCTATACCGATGCCGATACCTATGCGCTCAGGCTGAAGGAGCATATCGCCATGCGTGCCGCCTTGCCCAATGCGGTCTATGTCGACGGCAACGGAGAGCTGAGGGCCGACGGACCTTTCAGCGTGGGTGAGTTGTTCCGCAACCCAGGCTTCGGCATCGACTTGGTTGCCGAGTACCGTTTCGACGAGCATTTCAGCGCCGTGGCCGCCGTCCATGACTTGGGCTTCATCCATTGGGGGAAGAACAACATCGCCCTGACAGGTCAGGTGAACGACGCTGGACAGTTCTACGACAACGGCGACTTCCTATACAACGGTTTGGATATCGATCAACTGCAACTTATCGTCTCCGACGACGCCTACCGCGAACGGTTCCTCGACACCTTGCAACAGTATTTCCAACTGGAGTTTACCTCAGCGGAATCCTACAATACTTCGTTGAATACCAACCTCTTGCTGCGCGGCAACTACGACGTCGACCCGCACAACCGTTTCAGCGCGCAGGTGCAGGGCTGCTTCTTGGGTAGCGGTTTCCGTCCGGCCTTCACCGTAGCCTATTGCGGCTCGTTCTTCGACAACCTCAATGCCTGTGTCACCTACACGGTCATGCCTCATAGCTACGACAATATCGGCCTCGGCGTCTCCGCCATGATCGAGGCCTGCAACATCTACCTGACCACCAATAACTTGATAGGACTCTTCAAGCCCATGAATGCGAGCGGGTTTAACGCTCGGGTGGGCATCGTTTTCAACCTCTTCAAGGAACGCCATTACACCATCGACGAATCGGGGGTGACGAACTCTACGAATGAATAGCGCAAGAGTCTTCGGTTTGAGCCGCCACCGTCTGACGACGGACGGTGAGGGCGTCACCACCTTGGTGGCGTTCAATGGCTGTCCATTGCGTTGCAAGTATTGCCTCAACAAGACCTCGTGGGAAGAGGGGAGAGGCCGTCTCTACACGCCAGAGCATCTCTTCGAGGAGGTCAAAATAGATCAACTGTATTTCCTAGCCACGCATGGCGGCATCACTTTCGGCGGCGGCGAACCATTGCTGCAATTGGAGTTCATCAAGGAATTCCGTGTGTTGTGTGGTCCGCAGTGGCAAATCTTGGCCGAGACTAGCCTCAACGTGCCTTTTGAGACCGTGGAAGCCGCTGATGCCGTGCTCGATGGCTTTATCGTCGACATCAAAGACATGAATCCCGAGATTTACGAGGCCTATACAGGGAAAGACAATGCCTTGGTGCTGAGCAATCTGGAATGGCTCTTGCAGCATGGTGACCCCAAGCGTATCAAGGTGAGAGTCCCTCATATTCCCGAGTTCAACACTGACGAGGATGTCGCGAAAAGCATGGAACAATTGAAAACAATGGGTGTTGTGGTTTTTGACGAATTCCAATATATAATAAGGTGATTGAAAAATAATTCTTACCTTTGCCTCGTTACACAAAAAAGCACGATTATGGCTAAAGGCAAGCAAACCTGCAAGATACTGAAGGAAATCCGCAAGCAAATCGCGGAAGAGAATGACATCGAACTGATCGTTTCGGAATGCACTTACCAAGGCGACTGCCTCGGCACTTGTCCCAAATGCGAAGCCGAGGTGCGCTATCTGGAGCGCGAGCTGGAAAAGCGTCAGCGCATGGGCAAGGCGGCTGTGTTTGCCGGGATGTCGATAGGTACAATGCTTGCTGCCTCAGCATGCGGGTCAACCGCCGATGCGGGCAAGCAGAATTCCAACTGCCCGAACGGCACGGAGGTGACGCAGGCCGATACAGTCCCTGAGCGTCCGCTCGCTGGCGATGTGGTGGCCGTCAATCCTGAGCCAGACACAATCATCGAGGAGCCATTAATGGGGATAGTAGCCATGTTCAGAACGAACTACGAATTCGGACTTGAGGAATACCAAAACCTCATGAAAGGGAAATTCATCTTCCCTGAGATGGAAAACTTGTCTGTGGTTGGTGGAAATATCGAATACGAGAAGGTTGCTAGTGGAGAGGTGTGTGACACTTTTGAAAAGTTGGTTGAGGCAACCCAAAAGTTCGAGGCTCCCTATTACCTTGGAGGCGAACAGAATTTGTTGACATGGTTTTTCATTCAATCGAAAGCCGATGTAAGCATGTACAAAGGCGATTTGGAAGTCGCGTTTTCGGTTGACAGAGGGGGCACTGTGCTCGATGTTGAGGTTCAGAAGAGCATCGACAAGACTATGGATGAAGAGGTTGTCTCTTTCTTGAAAGGCACCGAATGGTATCCAGCTTATTATCAGCTGAAAGACGAAAGCATGCGTATTCCTTTCGACTGCCGCTGTGTGCTAAAAATACATTTCCCGATTGAGGTCGAGCCCATTCCTCTAGAAGGAGAGCCTGCCATCCCGATAGAAGAGTAGTAATTGTTGCGTTAAACAAAAAATTACAGACATGAAAAGAGGCAAACAAACCTGTAAGATCCTGAAAGAAATCCGCAAGCAAATTGCGGAGGAGAATGACATTGAATTGGTTGTTTCGGAATGCACTTACCAAGGCGACTGCAAAGGCACTTGCCCGAAATGTGAGACCGAGGTGCGCTATTTGGAGCGTGAATTGGAGAAACGCCAGCGGATGGGCAAGGCTGCCGTCGTTGCAGGCCTTTCCGTAGGTTTGTTGGGCGCAAGCCAAGTGGCTTTGGCACAAACGCCAGATAGTTTGCGCATGGATACTATTGAAGAGGAAGAGGTTGTAGAGTTTGGTGGTGAGTTTTTCGGCTGCATACAAGAAACCATGCCCTCATTCCGTGGCGGTGAACAAAAGTTGTTCGAATTCCTAGGGAATAATTTGGCCTATCCCCAAGAAGCCAAAGAAGCAGGCATAGAAGGTAAGGTCTTTGTTGAGTTTTATATAGAGAAAGACGGCGCTGTATCCAATGCAAAAGTGCTTCGTGGCATTGGCTACGGCTGTGATGAAGAAGCACTTCGTGTGATAGGTCTAATGCCAAAATGGAGCCCCGGCATGCAAAGAGGGAAGGCCGTCCGTGTAAGATATACATTGCCCATTGTTTTCAAATTATCTAAATAAGGAATAAAACTATGGCAAGAGGCAAACAAACCTGCAAAATCCTGAAAGAAATCCGCAAACAGATTGCGGAGGAGAACGACATTGAATTGGTCGTTTCGGAATGCACTTACCAAGGCGATTGCAAAGGAAGCTGCCCGAAATGTGAGGCGGAGGTGCGCTATTTGGAGCGCGAATTGGAGAAACGGCAGCGTATGGGGAAGGCGGCGGTCTTTGCCGGAATGTCGTTGGGAACCTTGTTTGCCGCCACTTCCTGCGACCACCCCATTTTGCAACCTACTGAAGGCGATCCTGTCGCTCCCGATACTACAGAGATGCAAAACTCGAACGACACGGTTCCCAATGATACATTATTACTTGAAGGCGAAGTGATGGCGCCTGCGCCGGATACAATGAAAGCAGAAGGAAAGAAAACTGCTTGCGAAAAGTATGAGCTACTTGAAATTGTGGGAGGGATTGAGGATGAAAATTTTGTGGAGCCTAACCGATTGAATGATACTTTGGATGAGGGTGATGAGATAATAGAGGGATATATTCCACCTGCGATAGATGAGTCTGACGAGCCTGAGGTCTATATGATTGTTGAGCAAATGCCTGAATTTCCTGGAGGTGAGGCGGAATTGTTAGGGTTCATTTCCAGAAATATTCATTATCCCGAAGAAGCAAAGAAAAAAGGCATTCAAGGTCGTGTTTTTATTGGGTTTATTATTGAAAAAGACGGCAGTGTCTCTAATGTCAGAAACTTGCGTGGCGTGAATAGCGAACTTGACGCTGAGGCTATGCGTGTAGTAAAATCCATGCCGAAATGGAAGCCTGGAATGCAAAATGGGGAAGCTGTAAGGGTCTCTTATTTGATTCCCATCAATTTCAAATTGGAAGATCAACAGGATTGATTTCTCTTTCGTATCGTATAGAAAAAAGCCGTACCTTTGCAGCGGCAAACAGCGGTAGAGGGATTGGAACTGTTTTCACTACCCCAAACCCCTTGCCGTCATTGCGGGCTTGACCCGCAATCCCCTAAGCGATAAGGATCCCTCCTGCGCAGGGGATGGCGGATGTGCCTCCGCCATGACAGTCAAAGGCGTTAATGTAGTGATACCCAGTCTCACGTTTTGCATCAACAAAGAACAATAATCAACACAATAACAATATGAAACAGTTAATTGAATGCGTGCCGAATATCAGCGAAGGCCGCGACAAGAATATCATTGACCAAGTGACCGCTGAAATCGAGAAAGTGGAAGGCGTCAAGCTGCTGGACGTGGATCCCGGCATGACCACCAACCGCACCGTCATCACCTTCGTGGGTGAGCCCGAGCCTGTGTGCGAAGCTGCCTACCGCGTGGTGAAGAAAGCCGCCGAGCTCATCGACATGAGCCAGCATCACGGTGCCCACCCGCGCCAAGGCGCCACCGACGTATGCCCCCTCATTCCCGTGAGCAACATCACCATGGAAGAAGTGGTCGAGTATGCCCACAAGCTGGGCAAACGCCTCGGCGACGAGCTGAATATCCCGATCTACTGCTACGAAGAGGCCGCTTACATCAAAGAGCGCCGCAACCTGGCCTATTGCCGCACGGGTGAATACGAGTCCCTGGCCTCGCGCCTCGGCACGGAGCAGTGGAAGCCCGACTTCGGCCCCAACGAATGGAACGAACACGTGGCCCACACCGGTGCCACCCAAGTGGGTGCCCGCGACTTCCTCGTAGCCATCAACTATAACCTCAACACCACCTCGACGCGTCGCGCCAACGCCATCGCTTTCGACGTGCGTGAAAAGGGTCGCCCGATGCGTGAAGGTGGCAAGGTGACCGGCAAGCCGATGAAAGACGAGAACGGCAAACCGATTATGATTCCTGGCACGCTGAAGGCCACCAAGGCCATCGGCTGGTTCATCGAGGACTACGGCATTGCACAGGTGTCGATGAACATCACCAACATCAGCGTTTCGCCTGTCCACGTTTGCTTCGAGGAGGTCTGCGCCAAGGCCGCTGCCCGTGGCGTGCGCGTCACCGGTTGCGAAATCGTCGGCCTCGTGCCCAAGAAGGTGCTGATGGATGCTGGTAAGTTCTACCTCGCCAAACAGCAGCGCAGCCTCGGCGTGAGCGAAGAGGAAATCATGAAGATCGCCGTCAAGTCGATGGGCCTCGACGACCTGAAGCCCTTCGACCCGAAGGAAAAGGTCATCGAATACCTCATCGAAGACCACACCCAGAAGAAACTCGTCGACATGACCTGCACGGGCTTCGCCAACGAGACCGCAAGCGAGAGCCCCGCTCCTGGTGGTGGTTCCATTTCGGCCTACATGGGTGCCCTCGGTGCTTCGCTGGCCACTATGGTCGCCAACTTGTCGTCGCACAAGCCGGGCTGGGACGAGCGCTGGGAGGAGTTCTCCAACTGGGCCGTCAAGGGACAGGCCATCAAGGACGAACTGCTTGAACTCGTTGATGAGGATACCAATGCGTTCAATAAGATCATGGATGCCTTCGGCCTGCCGAAGAAGACCGACGAGGAGAAGGCTGCCCGTAGTGCCGCCATCCAAGAGGCCACCAAGTATGCCACCCAGGTGCCTTTCCGCACGATGAAGGTCGCCTTCAAGGCCTTTGAGGTCGTCCGCGCCATGGCTGAGACCGGCAACCCGAACTCCGTCACCGACGCCGGCGTGGGTGCTTTGTGCGCTCGTTCGGCCGTCATGGGTGCCCATTTGAACGTCAAAATCAACGCTGCATCACTCAAAGACGAGGCTTTCAAGTCCGAAATTTTGAAGGAAGCCGCCGAGATTGAAGCTGCCGCCTTGGTGCAAGAGGCTGAAATTCTGCAAATTGTGAACAAGGTTATCACAGGAGAATAAAATTTTGAAAAAACGGTTGCGGGTATCTGAAAAAGTTGTACTTTTGCAGCCACATTTTTGAAAGGAAGATAAGCTATGTCAAAGAAACAGAAAGACGCACGCGTGAAGGTCATTCTCGAATGCACTGAGCACAAGGCCAGCGGCATGCCCGGCACTTCGAGATACTACACCATGAAGAACAAGAAGAACACTCCCGACCGTTTGGAGTTGATGAAGTATAACCCGATTCTCAAAAAGATGACCCTCCACAAGGAGATTAAATAAGTAAGAGTTATGGCAAAGAAAGCTGTTGCTACCCTTCGTAGCTTAGACAAGACCTTTAGCAAGATCATCAGAATGAAGCGTTCTGAGAAGACCGGTGCCTACTATTTTGAGGAGACCGTCGTTCCCGCCGACAAGGTGCAGGAGTTCCTTGCTAAGAGATAATTTGCGTTAACCGCAGAACAATTGAGCTTTTCCATAACCATTATGGGAGAGCTTTTTTGTGTTTGTATAATCCGACACGAGACTGCGGGACTGCGTGACTACGGGACGGATTGGATGTCTCGAAGTCCCGAAGTCTCGAAGTCCCGAAGTCAAAAAGAAATACCATGGGCCTATTTTCATTCCTGACCAAGAAAAAAGAAAACAAGGAAGACCTCGACAAGGGACTTGAAATGACCAAGACGAGTGTCTTCTCCCGTATCTCCAAAGCCATCATGGGCAAGTCGACCGTCGACGACGAGGTGCTCGACAACCTGGAGGAAATCTTGATTACCTCTGACGTCGGTGTCGACACCACCTTGAAGATCATCGACCGCATCCAGGCACGCGTGGCTCGCGACAAATACGTGGGCACCAACGAGCTGAACACCATCCTGAAAGAGGAAATCATGGCCTTACTTCAGGAGAACGAGTCGGGCGATGGTACCACCTTCGACATCCCAGCCGACAAGAAGCCGTATGTCATCATGGTCGTCGGCGTGAATGGCGTGGGCAAGACCACCACCATCGGCAAACTGGCCTACAACTTCAAGAACGCGGGCAAAAAGGTCGTGCTCGGTGCTTCCGACACCTTCCGTGCCGCCGCCGTCAGCCAGCTCCAGATCTGGGCTGAGCGGGTAGGTGTGCCGATCGTGCAGCAAGGTCAGGGTGCCGACCCTGCTTCCGTGGCTTACGACACGGTGAAGTCGGCCGTGGCCCAGGATGCCGACGTCGTCATCATCGACACGGCAGGCCGTCTGCACAATAAGGTCAATCTCATGCGCGAGCTGACCAAGATCAAGACCGTCATGCAGAAGGTCGTCCCCGACGCACCGCATGAGATTCTGCTTGTTTTGGATGCCTCCACAGGCCAGAACGCCATCGAGCAGGCCAAGCAGTTCACCGCTGCCACCGAGGTCAACGCCCTCGCGCTGACCAAGCTTGACGGCACCGCCAAGGGCGGCGTGGTCATCGGTATCTCCGACCAATTCAAGATACCGGTCAAGTACATAGGCGTCGGCGAAGGCATCGACCATCTGCAGGTCTTCGACCGTAAGGCCTTCGTGGATAGTCTTTTCGAATAAATTGTACAACTAGGTCCCTGAGCCTGTCGAAGGGCCGGCTCATGTACGTAACCGTTATTTAATGAAAAGACCCACCTTAAATATCATCACCCTCGGCTGTTCTAAAAACAAAGTCGACTCAGAGCATCTGGCGGCTTTGCTGGAGCACCGTTACCTCATCCGTCACGACTCGGATAGGAAGTCCGACGTGGTCATCATCAACACCTGTGGCTTCATCGGCGATGCGCAGGAAGAATCCATCGACACCATCCTGGAATATGCCGAGCTACGCAAGCAAGGCAAGATCAACAAGCTGTACGTCACGGGATGCCTCTCGCAGCGTTTCCGCAAGGAGCTGCAGGAGGAAATCCACGAGGTGGATGCCTTCTATGGCGTGGAGAGCGTCAACCTGATTGCCGCCGACCTGCTGAAAGAGACGCCTCAGCCGCAGTATTGTAGCCGTCGTGTGTTGTCAACTCCCAAGCATTATGCCTATCTCAAGATCTCCGAAGGCTGCAACCGTCGTTGTGCCTTCTGTGCCATACCGCTCATCCGTGGCAGCCACGTCTCGGTGCCGATGGAGCATCTGATAGAGGAGGCGAGAGGCTTGGCCAAGCAAGGCGTGAAGGAACTCATCCTCATTGCCCAGGACCTGACCTATTACGGCCACGATCTTGACGGTAAGTCGCACATCGTGGAGCTGGTGAAGGCTTTATGCGAAATAGACGGTTTCGAGTGGATTAGGTTGCATTACGGCTATCCGCTCGGCTTCCCCGATGAGCTGTTGGATTTGATGCGCGAGAACCCCAAGATTTGCCATTACATCGACCTGCCTTTGCAGCACGTCAGTACCCATATCCTGAAAGATATGCGCCGTGGTGTGGACCGTGAGCAGACTATCGGTTTCGTGGAGAATGTGCGCAAGCATGTGCCCGACATTGCCTTCCGTACCACCTTCATCGTCGGTTTCCCTGGCGAGACCGAGGAAGACTTTGAGGAACTTTGCCAGTTCGTCAAGGATATGCGCTTTGAGCGTGCCGGCGTGTTTGCTTTCTCGCCCGAGGAAGGCACGGCGGCCTATGAGATGAAGGATGACGTCCCCGACGAGGTGAAGCAGGAACGTGTGGACACCCTCATGGCCATCCAGCAGAACATCTCCTTGGAAATCAATGGCCAGCGTGTCGGTAAGACAGAGAAGGTCCTTATTGACCGCTTAGAAGGTGACTATTACATCGGTCGCAGCCAATACGATTCTCCAGAGGTGGACGACGAAATCCTGATTGCTGCTGAAAACGAATTGCAGATCGGCCAATTCTATCAAGTCAAAATCACCCAGGCGGATTATTTCGACTGCTATGGTGAGGTCGTTCAATGATGAGGCTATGGCGGCGCACAACGAATTTGGTAGACTGGGCGAGGAAATTGCAGTTCGTTACCTGACCGAAAAGGGTTACGAGATCTTGGAACGTAACTGGCGAAACATCCACAAGGAGATCGACATTATCGCAAGGGACGGCAAGTTCATAGTCATCGTGGAGGTGAAGACCCGCCAGACGGACGAGTATGGGAATCCTGACATCGCGGTGACAAGGCAGAAACAACAGCGGCTTATCTCTGCGGCCAATTCCTATATCTTGCAAAATCATCTGGATGTTGAAACGCGATTTGACATCATTTCCATCGTTTTCAAGGATGGTGAGCCGATTATAGAGCATATTGAGGACGCTTTTTTGCCATAAAACCCCGTCTTTTTATATTAATAAGGTGTCCTGTCGTTCCAATTTCCGTGTCAAGCGAACTTTTTTCGTGCTGACAGTCAGCGAGATGCGTAAAAGATGAAAAAAAGATGAAAAAAGTGCTTGCCAGTTCGGAAAAAGGTAGTACTTTTGCACCCGCTTTCCGAGAGAGAGGCGTCCGGGAGAGGGGTAGGGAAGCGGAAAGTTCTTTGAAAGTCTGAGGCCAGCACAATACCGGCGGCGCGGGAGCGCCGCCAGGGAAAGGAACCTTTAACAAGGAACACCAAGAGAACATCAAGGCGGAACCCGAGATTCAGAGTAGAACAAAGCAAAAAAGACAATAGTACAACGAAGAGTTTGATCCTGGCTCAGGATGAACGCTAGCGGCAGGCCTAATACATGCAAGTCGGACGGTAAGCGCCCCTTCGGGGGCTCGAGAGTGGCGGACGGGTGCGCAACGCGTATGCAACCCACCCCGTCCCGGCGGATAGCCGGTGGAAACGCCGGATAATCCGCCATGCGCCGCGAGGGGGGCATCCCCTTCGTGGCAAAGCCTTCGGGCGGGACGGGACGGGCATGCGTCCCATTAGCTTGTTGGCGGGGCGACGGCCCACCAAGGCTACGATGGGTAGGGGATCTGAGAGGACGGTCCCCCACACTGGTACTGAGACACGGACCAGACTCCT
>Ga0310690_10004648_pt1 | contig 19270 bp, 14 predicted proteins | sample AusTroGonzalo_MG_2_FD_207661 | JGI IMG/M metagenome (GOLD analysis project Ga0310690, IMG submission 207661) | Bovine rumen microbial communities from tropical cattle in Woodstock, Queensland, Australia - Gonzalo_04 (v2) (version 2) | ecosystem: Host-associated > Mammals > Digestive system >...
ACAATGGCGGGCTCTTTTTTGTACACTATGTCTAATAATGATTTCGTGGGCTTATAGCTCAGTTGGTTAGAGCGCGCGCTTGATAAGCGCGAGGTCGTTAGTTCAAGTCTAACTAGGCCCACCATCTTTCACAGACCATTAATTGCCGGGCGCAAACCTTCGAGTGGGGAATTAACTCAGCTGGTAGAGTGCCTGCTTTGCAAGCAGGATGTCACCGGTTCGAGTCCGGTATTCTCCACCAAAGGATTTCGCTCCGCTTGGATTCGCACAGAAAAAACAATTCATCCATACACGGAGAACAAACATGAAAAAAGGCATGTTAGTGATCGCTCTGGTTTTCGCGGTTGCCGCAAGCAGCGTCATGGCCGGATGGCAGTGGGTTCAGTTTACCTCTGGTAACGACACGATCTTCTACCATTACAGCACCAAAGTCGGCCAGGACTGCTTCACTCTCTACAAGGAAACCAGTTCTTATCGCATTTACATCACCTTCCAGGGCGTCGGTTACGAGGAATTCAAACAATCCGTCGTCAAATGGAGCGCCGGTTCCAAACCATCCACCGATACTGAACTTGGTTATGGATCCATGACTGGTTGCACTTTGACGCAGGGCTCAATGTTCGACGCCAACGGCAACATCAAGTTCGAGGTCTATCTTGCCGACCGTTTCGCCAGCAGGAACCCGAAATTGTCCGTCGTCGTGATGCCTCATCCTACCACGAACGCCCACAGCGGCGGCTCTCCCGGCGTGACCGTGACTGCCGCTAACTGCGACGTATCCGGCGTGAAAGTAGTGTATGCTCCCCGCCCGGTCGATGCCAGCGGCTCCCAGCTTGCCCCGAACGGCACTGTAGTGGTGAGCACCGGCACTGTCGATGATCCGTACTATCCCGGCCTGAACTACGGCAACCTCGGCACCATCGATGTTCTGGGCGGCCTCTATGGCGACTGCAAGATCCGCGGCAACTGCGGCACTCTGCTCTCCCAGGCCCGCACCTGTACCATCAAGCCCGGCGGCACTAAGCAGAAAGTTCTCCAGGGCGGCTCCCTTGCCGACAGCCAGATCTTCGTCGGCGGCCGCATCGGCACCATCTCAGCCCGCAACGGCCTCGTCGGCACGGGCGGCAAAGATGCCAAGAAGCGCATCGTCTCCGGTTACGCTGATGCCGCCACTCCTAAGACTTACGGCTCAGCGGCCAGCATTGGCCAGGTCGTGGTGAAGCGCGGCTGGGATAAACCCTGCGTGGTGGCCGGCAGCGAGAACGCTGGCAACTTCGACTCCACCGCTCCCACCTTCTACAATGGCAGCATCGGTCTCTTCCGCGTCAACAACAAAGGCGACGGAACCTGCAGCGGCCAGACCGGCGGCGTCTTTACGAGCGCCACGGCCCCCCGCGTCACCGGCAAAATGAAATCTTCCGTTTCCGGCAACACCATCTTTGTTCAGAGATGGGGCAAATGCGACCTGGCGGATTTCGTTAAGTAAAAGGATATTGGATATCATTGCTGTTGCCCCGCATCGGCGGGGCAACGGCTTTTTGGATGTATTAGAAGGATACTGATGAAAGAAACGCTAAAAAAACTTGTCGAACTTCAAGGGATAGATAGCGAGAAGCTTGACTTGAAGTACAAGAGACAAGAGGTTCTCGACAGTCTTGTGGCTGACAAGGAGGAATACAAATCCTTGGAACGTCGTGTGGCCGAAGAGAAACAGCGTCAGCAGAGCATCAGGGAAGAGGGTCAGCGTCTCGTCCGCGAACAGGCCCAGCTGGAAGCCAGAGACAGCGAACTTAGAAAGAGGCTCGATATTGTCAGAAATACAGCTGAAAGCCAGGCTGTCGGGCGCGAGATCGTTGCGAACGAAAACAAGCTTCAGGAACATTTTGAGAAGGTGGACCGCCAGAATTCCGATTTGGAAGAAAGCCTTCAGAAACTTGCCAGCTTGCAATCCCAGTTCTTTGCCAAGAGAGCGGAACTCGCTGAAAAGCTTCCCGGGATAAAAGAGACTTTGACTGCCATGGACAAGGAGATCGCAAAGGTTGACGCCAAGCGGAAAGCTCTTTGTTCAGGGATACCCCAGGTGGTGATGCATCAGTACACAGATCTTATCAGGACCAGGGCTCCTTACATGGTCGTAGAAGTTCAGACGACGAACGACGGCGACCACACCTGCTCCGGCTGCAACATAGGTTTGCCGCCGCAAGTGATAGGGGACATCATGAAAGGGGATCAGCTGGTCTGCTGCGAGAATTGCGGCCGGATACTTTATCTGGCTGACAAAGAGGAAAAATAAAAAAAGCGGCCGAGGCCGTTTTTTTTTACTTTAGATTTTTGGAGATTCGTCCGGCAGTCGCCCTTTTTGAGGGGAGGAAAGTCCGGACTCCTGCATGCGAAACGCCGCGGGAAACCGCGGGACGCCACAAGCGGACGGATAGCGCCACAGAAAATTACCGCCGGGCAACCGGTAAGGGTGAAAAGGCGGTGTAAGAGACCACCGCCGGTCGCGGCAACGCGCCGGGCATAGGCAAGCCCCGTTTGGAGCAAGATCGTATAGGGTGCGCGGAGGCAACTCCGGGAACGCATGTCTTCCCAGTCGCGCCGGGTAGATCGCGTCAGTTGAATGACTGCCTGAGCCGCAAGGCGAAACAGAATCCGGCTTATGGGCGGATCTCCTTTTTTAATTCTATGCTTAAGCGGATAACAACGACATTTTTCTTCCTTCTCTGCGCCGGCGCCCTTCTGGCGGCCGACTACGATGAAAAAGCAGGGGAGGCTTTCAATTCCGGATTGTCCTGCGTCAGGAGCAACGATTTCCGTTCCGCCCTGCGTTTTTTCAGACAGGCGACCCAGTACGACGCCTCGTTTGCCGCAGCATATCTCAATATCGGAGCCTGCCACGAGCGTTTGGGAGAATTCGACAAGGCCAGGCCTTTTTATGAGAAAGCCCTGAAACTCGAAGGCGACAACGCCAATTTCGCCTTTATCTATGCCGGCGCGCTTCTGCGCCACGGCAGGATCTATGAAGGTAAAAAACATCTTGAAAACGCTGTTTATGCGGAACCGGCCAATCCGGATTATGTTTACGAACTTGGGGTGACTTGTCTCGTCCTAACCCAGAAAGTTGAGGCCGCCAAATGTTTCAGAGCCGCCGTGGACGTGTCAACGAATTACAGCGCCGCCTGGTTCAGGCTTGGCGCGCTGGAACTTGAGAGCGGAAAAACCAACGAGGCGCTGAGGCTTTTGGAGAAGGTCGAACTCGATTGCGACCTGGCGCCGCAAGCCTATCTTCTGAAGAGCCGCATAAGGAAAAAATTGAAAGATTTCCCCAAGGCCGAAAGCGACGTAAGGATGGCCTTGAAACTGTCGAAAGGATATCAGGAAGCCTACCTCACGCTGGCGCAAATTTTGCGTGAGGAAAAAAAGTACCGCGAGGCTTGCGAACTGCTTGAGCGCGTGGAACTGCAAGATAGCCGCAGCAACTGGGCGGCGCTGCTCGGAAGGCTCTATGAAGAGTGGGGTGACGAAACGGCGGCGTCGGGCGATGCGAAAACCGCGGAAACCCTTTACAAACAAGGACTGCGCTTCCTGCCGGAAGACCCTGAACTTATGAGAAAATCCGCATCCAAGAACGGTGTGAAATGAGTCCTGGTCTGCGCCTTGCCTCTCCCTTGACAATAAAAGACGATTCAAGTAGAATATTCTCAAGTTTTATACGGCGGATTTTAATCTGTTTTCGCCGTGTGAATTCGTACTAACCCTTCCCGGGAGACCGGGGCTAACTCAAAACGAAGGAAAACCGTGGCAGACAAAAAGGTTGTAAGTATTGACCTTGGTCGCGAAGTAGTGAAATTCGCGTTCGGTGAGGTCAGTAAAGGCAGCGTTAAGCTCACCGGATGTCAGAGCGTGACTCTCGAAGTCGCCCATGACGCCGATGACAGCGCTTGGCGCGCCGCTGTTTTGGAAGTGCTCAAGCAGCAGAAAGCTGCTGGTTCTCTGGACAAGAAATCCGAAATATACGTTACTCTTCCCAGCGCTCAGGTCCTTACCAGAGCCCTGAAAGTTCCCACTGCGGAACTTCAGACGCAGATCGAGGAAGAGGCCAAGAAAAATCTGCCTCTGCCCATTGAGGAAGCCGAGTGGGGCTACAACGTCGTCGGCGAAGCCGGTGACCAGAGCCACATCTCCCTCCTGGCCGTGAAGACCACCGTCGTTGAAGAGATCAACTCGATTTTTGAGGAAGCCGGTCTTTCCCTTGCCGGCGCCACGAGCGGCGCCCTCAACCTGGCGAATCTTCTCATCGCTGAAGGCAAAGGCACTGTGGAAACTCCCACGGCCGTCCTCAGCATCGGCGCCTCCTCCACGAACCTCGTCATCGCCGAGGGAACGAAGGTCTGGATGCGCGCCCTGCCCGTTTTCGGTTCCACTCTCGTTTCCGCTCTGACCGCCGGCGGCGCTTCCTTCGACGAAGCCCGCAAGACTCTTCTCGAACAGGTTGATCTCGGAAACGCCGAAGCTGAAAACACCAAGGCTGTCGGCCAGGCTCTCTCCCGTCTCGTCATGGAGATCACCCGTTCGATCGTCAACTACCGCACGAGCCTTTCGGGCGAGAAGCCGACGCGTCTCCTTCTGACGGGCGGTTATGCCAAGATCAAAGGCCTTGACGCCTACCTTCAGGACAAGCTTAAAACCGACACCGCGTACCTCGACGCCTTCACTTCCTTCGAAGGCGAGAGCGGCGATTCCTTCGCTTTCGCGGAAGCCCTTGGCGCTTTCTCCGCCGTTTCCGGCAAGAGCCCTTACAGCATCAACCTCGTCCCCGCCAATCTGCAGTGGCAGCGTTCCTTCGACGGCAAGAAGCCCCTTATCATCGCCGCCGTCGCTCTGCTTGCCGTTCTCTTCGGCGCCCTCTTCTTCCTCAACCAGGGCAAGATCAGCAAGGAGTCCGAACAGGCCGCAACGGCCCAGCAGACGCTTGAGGAAGCCCAGAAATACGACAAGGCCATCAAGCAGGTCCAGAAAGACATTCAGACCCAGCTGGCCGAGAACGAAGTTTACGGCCGCCTGCTCTGGGAAAGGGACGCCTACGTTTATACGATCTCGCAATTGGCTGCCAAGATGCCGACCAACATGTGGCTCTACGGCGTCAGAAGCTTTACCTTGGGCGATATCTCTGAGGAGAACGCTCTCTCCAGCAACGCCAGCGACATCCTTGTCATAAACAATGACGAAGACGCCAAGACGCTTGTCAGGATCGGCATTGACTGCGGTTACTACGGCAACTGGGCCGAGGCTATGGGCGACATCCAGAAGCTCGTGGCCGAGACCGTCGGCAACGCCGGCTTCAAAGTCGGCCGCGATCTCCCCTGGCTCAAATACACCGAACTGCAGATGGTCGTCGACCTTGACTGGAACAACAATGACAAGGACGACTTCTCCGAGTATAAAGAAAAATTCAGCCTCAAATCCGGCCGTTAACAGATGTCAAGGATAGAGCAATGAAATTTGATTTACAGAAAAACAAATTGTTCCTCGTAACTCTGGGCATCGTGGTTGTCATCGTCGTGGTGACTCTCGTGCTCTGGCGCGGATCGGTCAACAAACTGAACGAAGCCTCCGCCGATTTCGAAACCGCCAACAGCGATTACGAGACGCTGTGCAAGAATTACAACGGCGCTCCCTGCGAAGCCCTTCAGAAAGCCTATGAGGCCGACCTTGAAGCCCTGAAGAAGCAGGCTGTGGATTTTGTCGAGGCCGTCAAGACCGAAAAACTCAACATTCTCGATCCCTCCAACTTCAAGATCGAGCTCCGCAAGTACGACAATCAGATAAAGGAAGAGCGCGAAAAACGCAACATCAGCATCTACCCCGGCGAGGGCTTCTCTGAATTCTTGGGCGATGTGGTCGCCAAAGAAGCCGATATGCCGAAGCTCTCCGCTCAGTTCCAGATCGTGAAAGACGTTCTCGGCGTTCTTCTTGACAACGACGTTCTGGAAGTCATCTCAATAGAAAGAAACCAGGGCGAGCAGATGAGCGAATATGACGACGAGGAAGAGGAATCTTTCGGCGGCTCCAGCGCCAAGAAGGAGGAAAAGGTCGCCAAGTACGAAGGCATCCCCGTTTACTTCCAGTTCGCCATCCGTCCGGACAAAATTTACAACGTTCTTTCCCAGCTGCGCGACAAGCCTTACTTCTATATAGTAAGAAGCATTCGCACCGACCTTCAGCCCGACCCCGTCGGAACGGTCGAGGATCCTTCCGACATCTTAGAGCGCGTTACGGTCGACATGACTGTGGAAATGATCAAGATCAACAAGCCCGCTGAGGCCGCTAAATAAACCAAGAGGATTGGCAGATAATGAAAGCTTTAAATGAACATTGGGAAAAATTGCTTTTCGTAGTGATCCTTCTGATCGTTTTGGTAGTGGTAGGCAAGGCCTTCACAAGCCAGAACGACGTTGACAGCTTTGAGGCCCGCGGCGAAGCCAAGGACGTTAAGGAAAGCGCTTTGGTCGGCATTCCGGGTTTGGTCGAGATCGTCAAAGCGTCCGCCCCCAAATTGGTCAGGAACGTCTTCACCCATGACTGGCTTCAGAGAAGCACGGCCAACCAGGCCGCTCTGACCAGAAAGTGGGGGATAACCTGCGACGAGACCGGACAAATGATCACTTATCGTCCGGACGCCGACAACGACGGCATGCCCAACGAATGGGAACAGAAGTACGGCCTGGATTGGACGAACCCCGCCGATGCTGAGGAAGATCCGGACAAGGACACCTTCACGAACCTCAAGGAATACCAGCTCTCGCAGGAGCTCGGAATCGAAGTCAATCCCAAGGATCCTACGAGCCCGAATGTTGCGGCCCAGGATTGGCGCATCGGCAAGATCTACCATCCTGAACGCGATCTGCAGCTCGGTATGTTCACCAAAGGCTCTTCTCTGAAGTTCAAATACAAGGGAAAGATCCTTCCGGCCACCGAGCTCGCCGCCACCCAGATCGAGCCCGAAGAAGGCAAGATCTTCTATATAGAGAAAGTGGAAGAAGTCAACGAAGCCGACAAGAAAGGCAAAGAAAAATTTGTGGACTATAAGGTTACGCTGAAAGACGGCGAGACCGGCGAAGTCTTCTTCTGCACCAAGAAAGACAAGAGCTTGGAATCTTTCGGCATCGTCGAGTTCGTCAGCAAGGATGACGCGAACAAGAAAGTCGTCTGCAAAGTTGGCGATGAGATAAGCCTTCCCATGATCCAGAAGGACGGGAAAGTGACCGTAATAGACGTTGAAAACAAGACTGTCACCGTCAATGCCAATGACATTGACTATACAGTCACCGCTGAATAAAATAAATAATCAAGATATAACAACTGATGGAGTTAACGAGCATGAAAAACACAAAAGCCCTGACAGTAGTTGCAGTCATTTTGGCTGCGATCCTGCTTCTGGCGCAGAACGTGATGGCTGAAGCTGCCGTAGACCAGGCCATGAGACAGACGGCTGCTCTTCGCGCCCAGGAACTGGCCCGCGAATTGCAGATCGAACGTCAGGAACAACGGCAGATGGCTGACCTTTTGTTCCAGCAGGCGCTTCCTCTAATCGAACAGGGTGAGTACCGCAAGGCTCACACGCTTCTGTCCGAAGCCTTGAGGCGTTGCCCGAACCACGTTGAATCTAACACCAAGATCATCGAGGTCAACAGCGCGCTTTACGACTACTACACCTCCGTGGCTAACGACAGGCTTCAGATGCGCGACTACGAATCCGCGATCAACTTCTATCGCCAGGCGCTTGAACACAAGCAGGGCGATGAAGCCTTGAACGGAATCAACAAAGCCCGCAAGCTTCTTGAGACCGCCGCCAGCCAGCAGCTCTCCAAGATCGTCAACACCGACCTCTCCGAAGAAGAGCAGGTCTACCAGATGATCAAGCAGGCTGAAGAGAAAGTCGTCTACGGTCAGTACGAAGAAGCCAAAAGCATCCTGAAGCAGGCCATCAAGCTTGAAAGCGAAGATCCCCGTCCCCGCCGCATGCTGAGAGACGTGATCGCCAAGCAGAACAAGCTCATCAAGAGCGATCAGGAACTCGAACGTTCCCAGATCATGCTCGAAGTGCTCCGCAAGATATCCCCGGAAGCTGCTGAAGACACTGAAGAAGTGGGCAGCGAATCCACCGACGCCCCGGGCGAAACCGCTCGCAAGGCTATGTGGGCCAAACTGATGAACAAGATCCCGGCCGTCAGCCTCGACAACAACACCGTTTCCGAAGCTGTCCAGTTCCTTATTGAAGAAGGCAACATCCCGATCATCCTTGACGCCGCCGGCGTCACCGACAAGATCTCCCTGGATGCTGAAGGCCCGACGATCCTGACCGTCATCGAATACATCTGCGACACCGCCAATTTGAACTACATCGTGACCGGCCCGGCCGTCATCATCTCCAAAGGCGAAGGCCAGATGGAGACCAGGATCTGGACCGTTTCACCCGGCGTCGTTTCCAAAGCTTCTGAGATCGAGACCGACGACAGCTCTTCCGATGCTTTCGGCGGCATCTTCGATACTGACACCGGCAGCGATGAAGACTTCACCGCTATGGAGACCGAGCCCGAACTGGTCCGCGCCCTGAAAGACTACATCGGCGCGGAAGTTGAAGGCAGCTCCATCTTCCTGGAACCCGTTTCCGGCACCTTGGTGGCCCGCAACACCGTCAAGAACTTGGAACTTATCGACAGCTACCTGAAGAACCTCGACGAAAGCGGCGATCAGGTCCAGGTCGAGATCCAGGCCAGATTCGTTGAGATCAGCGATCAGGATCTCAATGAGATCAGCTTCGGCATGAAGCTCAAGAGCCCCTGGAAAGTCATCAGCGCCCACAATGATAAGGGCAACGCCATCGTGGCCAACCCGACCGACTTCACCGGCGCTCTCCGCCGCTATTCCAAAGGCTCCCGCAACAGCCGCTATGCTGACCGTCTCTCCTCCGTGATGAGCATGGTCGGCGTCGGCGCCGTTGGCAAGAACCAGATCTCCGACGAGGTCCTCGGTTTCTTCACCAACGCTCTGACCGATCCCGAGGTTGGTCTGATCTTCAACGCGATCGACAACAAGACCAACGCTGACGTTCTCTCCGCTCCTTCAGTTACCACCGTCAGCGGCCAGCCCAGGGTCACCATCAAGCAGATCACCGAGGTCATGTACCCCGAAGATTATACAGTCTATAAACCGGCTATCATTTACAGCAACGCCCAGTCCTTCAGCCTGCTCAACCCGAGCTCGACCCCGGACGTCAGCGCCATGCCCGGTTACGCCACTGTTGAAAGCACTCTTAAAGAAGATGTGGGTATCGAACTTCAGGTCTCCCCGATCGTGGCTGACGACAAGCGCACGGTCAGCATGGACATCACCTGCAAGACCTCTTCCGAGATCGAGCCCCGCGTCGTTTCCGTTTACGTTGGAAACACCGCCCTCAACGTCGATCCCATTGAACTCGACATCCCGCGCTTCAAGTTCTCCGAAGTCAAGACTCAGGTCGTAGTCGCCGACGGCGAGACCGTGGTCTTGGGCGGCATGGTCACCGAGACCCTCCGCAAATACAAGGACAAAGTCCCCTTCCTGGGCGACCTCCCCTTGATCGGCCGTTTCTTCAGAGCTGAAGGCAGCTATAATGAGAAGAAGCATCTTCTGATATTCGTCAAGACCAACATCATTACTCCGACCGGCGAACTCTACCGCGACCGCGTCGCCAGCAAGCTGGCTTCCTCCCTTGACCAGGAACGCGCCGACTATGAAGAAGGCGAACAGGTCTCCGAAGTCGAAGAAGGCGAAGAGGGCGAAGAAGAGAGCAGTGAAGTTGAAGATTCCACCGAATCCGAAGAAACCACTGAAGTAAGCGGAACTTCCGAAGAGGAAGAGACCGAAGAAGCTTCTGAGGATGAAGAAGAGGAATCCACTGAGGAATAATTTAAATGGCAATTAAAAAAGATATAGACTTTGGAGGTCTTATGAACAAAAATATGCTGAAAATGAGCCTTATCATCGGGCTGGTCATGCTGGCGGTCTCTCCGCTTCTGGCTGCCGATGAGCAGACGTTTGAGCAGAAGGAACAGCAGCTCCTCAGCGCTGCCGAACCCGAAGTCCAGACTGAAGCCAAGGCCGAGACCATCGAAATCCCCAAGGAAGTCGGTGAGGAAGACGGTTTTTGGACCAAAATCAAAAAAGCCTTCGCCACCAAAGAAGAGAAGCCCGACCTTGACAACAAGACCGAGCAGGAGATCCAGGTTTTGATGTTCGAAGGCCGCACTTATTATCGTAAGGGCGAATACCAGAAGGCTCTCAACACCTTCGCGGAAGTCACCAAGCGCGACCCCTACAATCCGCTGGCCCGCCGCTACATGAGCAGCTGCAATGAAAAGCTTCTCCGCATCGAAGAGGACAACGTCGATCTGACCGCTCTCCAGCGCATCCAGGACGTCGAAAAGAGCATGCTGATCATGACTGAAAAGCAGAAAGACCGCGATGAAGCCGTCGCCAACGCCGGTATTTCCACCGTTGCCGATGAGAAGATGAACCGCGTCATCAAGGATCTCAGCTTTGTCGACGAGCCGATGGCGAACGTTCTCGAAACCATCCGCGAGGAAGCAAACCTCAACCTGGTCATGCAGCCGGCTGTCGCCAACTCCATCCAGAACGCCACCCTGACGCTTTCTCTTAAAGACGTCTCCGTGGCCGACGCCCTTGACATGATCTGCAAGCTCAGGAAACTGAACTACAGCGTAGACGGCGAATCAATCACCATCACGACTCAGGATTCCGCCCGCATCATCAGCAAGACGTTCCGTCTGTCCCGCGGTCTTGATTCCATCGAAGTTTTGAACAAGGAATCCCTGCGCACCCCGACCGACAAGGCCAAGGAGCTTCTTCGCCGCATCGGCGTTACGGAAGTCAAAGACGCCTCCGTCGTGTACGACGCCAGAACCAACCAACTCATCGTTCGTAATACCGCCGAGAACCTGGCGCTGATCGAGAAGTTCCTCAAGAACTTCGACAAGACTCCGTCCCAGGTCGAGATCGAAGCCCGTTTCGTGACCGTTGCCAACGACGACATGAACGAACTGGTTTTCCGTCATTTCCTGACTCACAACTATCGTTGGAACCGCAAGGACAAATACGGCGACAAGTATTATCTTGAAGCCCCCAACAAAGAGCGCGAAATGACCTCCGGCCTCCGTTACATCCGCTCCTTCATGGACGAGGACGCTTACGATCCGGTGAACTCCGCTTACAGGCTTCCCTCCACTGTCGACACCGGCAGCGACTACGGCGATTATATGAGCGTTGCCGATCTGCGCCCCAACCAGCCGGCTTACGGCGCCGCCACCATCGAGGACATACAGTCCATGTATTCCAGCTTGGAGCAGTCCACCGGCACCGCCAACGAGTATAAGCGCAAAGCCCAGGCCTCCTATCAGGCCATGCAGAACTTCTATCGTCAGAATCAGAGCATCTTCGACGGCAGCAGCCCCAACAAGAGCTTCTACGTCGACCAGCTCGCGACTCTGAGATCCAACTACGTTTCCAACGCCAAGAGCTACGTCGACGCGCTCGGCTCCATCGCCGACAATCAGTCCAGCATCGCCAACGCGAAAGTTCAGGACACGGCTGTTGAAGACGGCCTCGGCAAAGTCTTCGACATCAGCGGCGTTTTGGGCCCCGCCCAGTACCGCAGCGTGATCTACGCTCTCGCCAATCAGCAGGGTGTCGAGACGATCTTCGCCCCCAAGGTGACGGTCGTTTCCGGTAACAGAGCTGAATTGAAAGAAGTCATCAGAGTCCGTTACAACAAGACCATCGAAGAAGCTGAAGACCAGGACGTCGACGTTGGTGACGCTCAGTCCGTGATCTACGACTACGCCGTTACGCCGAAAGACTGGGAAACCAGAGAATACGGCACGAAGCTGGTCGTGACCCCGTCCGTGCAGACTGATGAGCGCACGATCGAACTGGAAGTCAACCCCGAGGTCTCTGACCTTCTGGGCTTCCGCAGATTCGTGTCTTCCCGTAACAACGTTTACGAACTGCCCCAGTTCTTCGTCCAGAACCTCAAGACGACCGTCTTGGTCAATGACGGCGACACGCTGGTCATGGGCGGCCTTATGAAGAACGACCTCGTTCGTACCAAAGACCGCACGCCCATCCTGGCCGACCTCCCCTGGATCGGACGTTTCTGGCGCGGTGAATCCGAGGTTGCCAAGAAATCCAACCTCTTGATCTTCATCAACGCCAAGCTGGTCGATCCCAGTGGCACGCCGCGCCGCGGCGCCACCGTGAAGACTGCTCCCACTGCTTCCCGCTAATCGCGGAAGCGACATCGGGCCGCTCGCATGAGCGGCCCGATTTTTACTCCCTCCCCCTAATTTTCCCTCCCCCTAATTTTCCCTTCTTTTTTTGGCGCGTTTTTGCGCTTATTTGAATAATGACTAAAACCTTGCTTGCCGTCGACGGGATGGCTTATATTTTCCGCGCTTTTTACGCCGTTCCTTATATGTGCAGCCATGCCGGAATACCTACCAACGCCGTTTACGGTTTTCACAAATTGCTGCAAAGTCTTGTCAATGAGATAGAGCCCGACCATCTCGTCGTGGCTTTCGACGTTGCCGAACCGACATTCCGCGACGAAGTCTTCAGCGACTACAAAGCCAACCGTCCGGAGGCTCCCGAAGAGCTTATTTCCCAGATCGATCTGGTCAAGGAATACTTGAGGGCCATGCGCATCCCTATTCTGGAATGTCCGGGCTTCGAGGCGGACGACGTTTTGGCGACGGTCGCCATGAAGGCCAAGGAAGCCGGCATTAAAGCGCTTATAGCCACCGGCGACAAAGATCTCTGCCAACTGGTGGACGACGACATATTCATCGTCAGAAGCAGCATGCGGGAAGTCGAGATATTGGACAGGGGCGGCGTTATGCGCCACTACGGTGTTTGGCCCGAACAGATCGTTGATTACCTGACCATCGTGGGCGATTCAGCGGATAATGTTCCCGGTGTGAAAGGCATTGGTCAAAAGGGCGCGCGCGACCTTCTCGAAGCCTACGGCACGCTTGACAACATCTACGCCTCCCTTGGCAAGCTTTCACCTTCCAACCAGAGAAAATTGGAGGAAGCCAAGGACCATATCGAGAACACCCGCTTCCTCATCAAGATCAGATGCGACGCGCCGGTAAAAATAGAGCTTAAGGACACCATGCGCTGCGAATGCGACTGCGGGCTTGTAAACGAGTTTTGCCGGAAATATGATTTCCAGTCCCTGCGCGCGCCGGAAGCAAAAAAGGTCGAGGCTGCATCTGAACCGCAACAGCAGGAGCTTTTCTAATGAAAAAGATCGGAATTACGGGCGGGATCGGCTGCGGCAAGAGTTTCGCCCTGGAAGTTATAAAGGAAGCGGGATACCAGGCCATTGACGCCGACGATATTACCAGGGAGCTTTGGCAGGATGAGAGCGTCGTTAGAAAGATCGGCTCGAAACTCCATGAATACGGATATCTGAAAGAGGAATTCACCGCTCAGGCGGTGAGAGCGGTGGCAAAAAACGCCTTCAAAGACATGCAGGTCATTAACGCGCTCGAACGCGTCCTTCAGCCCATGATACTGGATAAGCTTTCGCTTTGGGTGAAAGAAAAGGAAAAAGAAGGGGAGAAGGTAGTTTTCATAATCGTTCCCTTGCTTTTCGAGTGCGGTCTGCAGTATCTTTTCGACGAGACCGTCACCATAAACGTCGATAATGAAATAAGGGAGCGCAGGCTGCAATTGTCGCGGCCGCTTTCCGCCGCTGACATTAATTTGCGTTTCAACCGCCAGTGGGCCAACTGGGCTCGCTCGCACTACGCAAACCACACTATAGAGAACAACGGAACCAAGGAAGAATTCAAGGAAGCCATCAAAGCATTCTTAAGAGAAAAATTATGAACGGATATTACAAAGTATTGACCGGAGCCCCCGGACGCCCCAAACGCTACGCAACCAAAGAAGAGATCCCGAAAGAACTGACGGACAAATACGAAGTGATCTTCGTACCCGAGGACGTTAAGAAAAGCAAATGGGAGGAAGCTGTCAAAAAGCACCCCATAGAGTTCACAGAGGGAGAACCCATAGCGGGCGAAAAGCCTGGCGACGAAATGGTCGAAAGGCCCGCCAAGAAGAAAACGGGACGCAAACCAAAAGCTCTCAACATTGTGGAGGAGGTGCCTTATAATCCTCTGGATCCCACGGCGGAGTTCACGGAAGGCGAAACCATAGAGAACGAGACGCCTTCCGAAGTTACAGTCGGGCGACCCATACCCATTGTCGAAGCCAAGGAGCCTGCCTACAGCAGGCGCCACGGACACCGCCACCCCAAAGCCAAGAAAGAAGAGGAGGGCGAGGCCCAGGATCAGTCTCAGGCCCAAGCCGCCGAAAAGGAGCCGGAGACCCCGGCTGAATGCACGCCCGACGACGTCAACGTTGAGAGCGACCTGGTCAACATCTCCTTCCTTCTGAGACAAACCAACGAGGAATTGAGGAACATGGCCGCCGCCAACGGCGTCAGGCGCATTTCGGAACTAAGGCGCCAGGACTTGATCTACGAGATCATGCGGACGGAATACGCCAAATTCGGCTTCCGTTTCGGCAAGGGCGTCCTTGATATCCAGAAATTCAACAATTACGGTTTTTTGAGGCGCAGCGAGCGCAATTACCGCATCTGCGACGACGACGTCTATGTCTCGCCGACGCAGATCAGGCGCTTCCACCTTCAGAGAGGCGACACCATCTACGGCGTTTTCAGAAGGCCAAGGAACAATGAAAAAAGCGGAGCTGTAATAAAAGTCGCGGCTGTCAATCTTGACGCTCCTGATTCCAAGGAGAACAAAACGCCTTTTGACGAGCTTACCCCGCAGTTTTCCGCCGAACGTTTCCTTATGGAGTACAGGCCCGACGGGATCTCCACCCGCATCATGGACCTTATCTCGCCGATCGGCAAAGGCCAGCGCGGATTGATCGTCGCTCCGCCCAGGGCGGGGAAAACGCTTCTTTTGAGAGATATCGCCAATGCCATATCCAGCAACAATCCCGGCGCCGAACTAATCATGCTTCTGATAGACGAAAGGCCCGAGGAAGTGACCGACATGCAGCGCTCCGTTAGGGGAGAAGTCATAAGCTCGACTTTTGACGAATCGGGCGACCGTCATCTGGCGGTCGCGGAAATGGTCTTGGAAAAAGCCAAGCGCCTTGTCGAGCACGGAAAAGACGTCATTATTCTCCTGGACAGCCTGACGAGACTGGCCAGAGCCTACAATTCCGGCCACAACCTGAGCGGCAAGACGCTTTCCGGCGGCATGGACGCCAACGCTCTGCAGAAGCCTAAACGCTTCTTCGGCTCGGCCAGAAGCTGCGAAGGCGGCGGCAGCCTCACTATCATCGCCACGGCGCTCATAGAGACCGGCAGCCGCATGGACGACCTCATTTACGAAGAGTTCAAGGGAACCGGTAATATGGAGTGCGTGCTTGACCGCCGCATCAGCGAAAAGCGCGTTTTCCCGGCCATCGATATCGACCGTTCTGGCACAAGGAAGGAGGAATTGCTTTTCGACGCCGAGGAGCTTAAGAAAGTCTGGCTTCTGCGCAATATGCTCTCCGGACTTTCTCCGCTCCAGAAGATCGAGCGCCTGATAGACCAGGTCAAACTCACTTCCTCCAACGCGGAACTCTTAATGATGCTAAGGGAGCGCTGATCATGAACAAGACGGTAAAAAGCATTCTTAGCACTATCGCCCTCATCCTTCTGGCGCTGCTTCTGAAGTCCAACACCATAGAGCTCTTCAAGATCCCGACGGGCAGCATGGAGCCTACTTTGTACGGCGCCAAGGAAATGGGCCGCGGTTTCGGAGACCATATCTTCGTTCTGCGCTGCGCCTACGGCTTCAACTGCAAGATCAAGATCCCTCTTATCGACTGGACGCTGCCGCTGCCGGACGGATATTGGATGCTGCCGTGGATGCATCTTCCCGAAGTGGGGGACGTGGTCGTCTTCGAGCATCCCGCCAACCGCAACATCGACTACATTAAGCGCTGCGCCGGCACCCCCGGCGACACCGTCATGGTAAAAGACGGCCGTCTTTATGTCAACGATCATATCGTCACCAACCGCCCGGCCACCGCAACGTACGTGCGCTACACTTACGACGGTATCTTCAGCAGGCAGCTTCAGACGATAGCCAACGCGCTTTTGGAAGTCGAGCGCCGGACCGGCAACAGGGAGATCTACGACGCCCTTTACATCGACGGCGTCCCTTTCCGCTCGATCAAGGCTGTGGAAGGGGAGCGCAACTACGTTATGGTGGGAGGGAGAAAAGTGCACGTCATAAAGGATGAAGTGACGCCCGTAATTAAGGTGCCGGAAAACTGTTTCTTCATGCTGGGCGATAATTCCGCTCATTCCGCCGACAGCCGCTACTGGGGTTTTGCCCACCGCGACACCCTGAAAGGCCGGGCGCTCTGCGTCTATCTTCCCTTTAAACGAATAAGAGCCATCCACTGATGAAAATGAAAAAAGCCAAATTGCTTACGCTTGTTTTGGCCGCGCTGGTCTTATCCGGCTGCGGAGTAACTTCCGAGGTCATCATTCCCGTAATTGGAGCCACCATCAACAAGCAGGAGACCGTAAGAGTCGCCATCAAGAGCAAAGTGAATTCCGTTACGGTCAACATAAACGGTGCAGGCTCTTATTACGACCAGACGAGCGGAACGTACATGGGGCGTTTTGCCAAAGTGGCTAACGCAAAGATCACAGTCGAGAACGGATTCCTTGCCATAAACGGCAAGACCGGCCAGGGCAAATACCGCTCATCCAGAATAATGATGGTGCCGGAGGAAGGCGCGCTCATAAACGTTGACGGCGTAAACTACCGAGGACAGATGGAATTCATCTCCAACGGCAGCACGCTGACCGTCGTCAACCATCTTGGATTGGAGGAGTACCTCTGCGGCGTGGTGCCCAAAGAGACCTTCGCTTCCTGGCCCAAGGAAGCCCTCAAGGCTCAGGCCATCTGTTCCCGTTCTTACACGATCGCCAAGTGCGAGGAGAATTACCAGAAGGATTACGACCTGACTTCGCCCGGCGATCAGCTCTACGGCGGCGCCAGCGCCGAGGCGGCCTCTACGACGGCGGCCGTTTACGAGACCGCCGGCAATTACCTTGAGTACAACGGCAAGCCGCTTTTGACATTCTTCCACACCTGCTGCGGCGGCGCGACGGAAGACGGCGAAAAGATCTTCACCTATGTCAGATTTTACCCGAGCGGCGTAACGAGCCCCTATTGCAACGGCTGCAAGCACTATGCCTGGGAATATTCCATCAGCGCCGCGGATCTGGCTTCGAAGTTGAGATCGGCCGGCTACAATCCCGGGAACGCCGCGCCCTTGCAGATAGTAAAGCGCTTCAATTCCGGGCGAGTGGCTGAGATCAAGATCGGAAGCGCAACTTTGACCGGCGAGCAATTGAGGAAGGCCGTGGGCTACGACGTCGTCAAATCCACGCGCTTTTCCGTCTCGCTTTCCGGCAGCGTCTATACTTTCAAGGGCAACGGCTGGGGACACGGCGTCGGCATGTGCCAGTGGTGCACCAAAGGCATGGCCGACCAGGGAATAACTCACGAGAAAATGCTGGAGCATTTCTACCCCGGCGCCAAGCTTAGATGACGGACAATCGGGAAACATACCCCTGGTGGGACCTCAGGGCTTACGAATACGACCTGCCCAAGGAGCTCATCGCCCAGCAGCCGGCGCCCGAAAGGGACGCCAGCAGGCTCATACGCTATTCTAAAGCCAGCGGCAAAATTACCCAGGGGACATTCAAGGATATCGTCTCATATTTCAGAGAAGGCGACATCCTTGTCCTGAACAACTGCAAGGTCGTTCCGGCCCGGCTTTACGTCAAAAGAGTCGGCACGGGGACTAAGATAGAGCTTCTCCTGACCAAAGAAGAAGGCGAGGGCGAATTCATCGCCACCGTCCGCCCCGGCCACTCCTGCAAACCGGGCGTCAAGCTCGTCTGCGGCGATTTGAAAGGCGAATTTACGGAAATACTCCCGGATGGGCAGCGGAGAGTGCGATTTGAGGCCTCCAGCGCCGCTGTAAACGCGTTTTTGGAAAAAGAGGGGACAGTTCCCCTCCCTCCCTATATAGAGCGCCCAAAAGGCCCTTCAGAGGCTTCCGATCGGGAACGCTACCAGACGGTCTATGCCAAGAGCGGCCGGGCCGTGGCGGCCCCCACCGCCGGGCTCCATTTCACTCCTGAGATCTTGGCGGCTCTGAAGGATAAAGGCGTGACGCTTCTGGAAGTAACTCTGAACGTAGGCTTGGGCACCTTCAAGCCGGTAAAGGTGAACGATATCAGGCAGCACGAGATGCACGAGGAGAGCTTTATTTTCACCCCAGAACAGGCGGAGCTTTTGAACAAGGCCAGGAGCGAAGGCAGAAGGATCATCGCTGTTGGCACGACCTCCCTGAGAGTCTTGGAATCCTGCTTGGACGAGGAGGGGAAATTCCGCTCCGGTTTGCTATCCACCAGCATTTTCATCCATCCGCCCGTGAAAGTCCGCTCCATTGACGCGCTGCTGACAAACTTCCATTTGCCGAAGTCCACGCTGCTCATGCTGGTGGCCGCGCTGATAGGCGACGCCTGGAAGGATATCTACGAACTGGCTGTTAAAGAGCGCTACCGCTTCTTTTCCTACGGCGACTGCATGCTTCTGGAGGACCTGAGATGACTATTGACCGCACAGCCCTCCTCTACAGCGAAGAAAAGACCGCCGCCTTCCGCGAAAAGAAGATCGTCCTAGTCGGTTTGGGCGGAGTGGGCCTTTACGCCCTGGAGAATCTGGCGAGAGCAGGCATAAAGAGATTCACCCTCATTGACGGCGACGTTTTTGAGGAATCGAATCTGAACCGCCAGCTCTACGCTACCATTGATACGCTGGGACAAAAGAAGGCCCAAGCTGCCAAAGAGAGGATCGCCAAGATCGATTCCGCTATCGAGGTCAACGCTGTTGCGGAATTCCTGACCGCCGACAATATTGAAACGATCGTTCCCAAGGACGCCGACTTCATCCTGGACGCCATCGACGACATCCCGGCGAAGGCGGAATTGATCCTTTTCGCCCTGAAAAACGGCATTCCCGTCATCTCCTCCATGGGGACCGCCAGAAGGACTGACCCTTCGAAAATAACCGTAACCGCTCTCGGCAAG
>Ga0310690_10004649_pt1 | contig 19265 bp, 11 predicted proteins | sample AusTroGonzalo_MG_2_FD_207661 | JGI IMG/M metagenome (GOLD analysis project Ga0310690, IMG submission 207661) | Bovine rumen microbial communities from tropical cattle in Woodstock, Queensland, Australia - Gonzalo_04 (v2) (version 2) | ecosystem: Host-associated > Mammals > Digestive system >...
CCCGAAGGGCCCCTTCGTGCAGGTGGGCTCCTACCAGATGGAGAGCCTGCTCGGAGACGAGAAGTGCATCGACTCGCACATCTTCATCGACGAGGACAGCACGGCCTACATCTTCTTCGTCCGCTTCACCGACGGCAACTGCATCTGGCAGGCAAAGCTCGGCGAGGATTTCATCACACCCGTCGAAGGCACCCTGCGCAAATGCTTCGCCGCCTCGCAGACTTGGGAACTGAAGCAAGGCAAAGTCAACGAGGGGCCTAACGTCATCAAGTACAACAGGCGCTACTTCCTCACCTACTCTGGCAACGACTACCGCAGCCAAGACTATGCCGTTGGCTATGCCACGACAACCAACATCGCCACAGGCTCTTGGGCGAAGTACTCAAGCAATCCCATCCTGCGACGCTGGGACGACCTTGTCGGAACAGGACATCACTCGCTCTTCTACGACAAGGAGGGACTGCTGCGCATCGTCTTCCACGCGCACAACAGCACGGAGTCCGTGCAGACACGACTGATGTATATCGGCACGATGCAGTTCCGCAGCAATAACCTCGTGATGCTGAACGACCCCATCATCCGTCCAACACTTTCTACCGCAGCACCTTACAACCCAGAGCTAATCACGCAGACCTGGGGTTTTCAAAACGGCGGAGCGGTCACCGTAGATCTGAACAATGACGGATACCAGGACATCGTGACCGGTGGGCTATCCTACGTTCAGGACTCCGCCACAGGCGAAACCCTAACGAATCGCATCTCCTATCTCGCTCTCTTTAGCTCAACAACACACAAATGGTCAAAGGTTTCGACGGCTCCTCCCTTCAAGGTTGCTGTCTCTCCCTCCTTCGTTCCCTGCGACATCAACAACGACGGCTGGATGGATATCATCGCCTTCGACCAGACAGGCATTGATGCAGAAGGCAGTCACGAAGGCATCTTCCTGGGCAAAGGCAACGGCACCTTTGAAGAAGCAGCCCCCCTCCTGACCACTCTCAACTCTCAACTCTCAACTTTCAACTTTCAACTTTCAACTTTAGAGGGGGCATGTAACGCGGAAATCATCGACATTGACAATGACGGACGGCTCGACATCATCCTTGTCGGGCATCAGGACGAAGCTAACTGCAACCTTATCCTCCACAACCAGACAGAAAGCGATGGTGCTCTATGTTTCTCCATAGAGCCTTACGAGACAGACTTCCTCCTTCGCGAAGCCATCATCAAGCCTGCCGACTTCAACAACGACGGCTTTCAGGACTTTGCAATCTCTGCTGTCGTGGATGGGCGAGAAGACCAGCTTCGCTTCACGGACATCTATCTCAATAACGCAGAAGAGCCCGGGCACTTCACCCGCTTGGGGTTAGGTGAGAAGGGTGCCGACCTGAAGCGCAAGTCCAACGGCACATTACAGGTTGCCGACTTCAACGACGACGGATGGATGGACATCGTGCTTACTGGTTTGGGCGAAGCTTCTTCGGGCGAAACGGCAGCCCGCCAGCGCATCTACATTAACAAGCAGACGGAAGTCCCGAGCTTCAGCGTGCTCACCTGCGACTTCCAGTCCGACATCTACACGCTCTCTTCTTCGGCAAGCAACTCAGCAGGTGTCATCGACTGGAACGGCGACGGCTACTATGATGTGTTCATCGGCGGGACGAAGTCAAACGTCTATGGCGGGATGCTCTACCTCTGCGACAACAGAGGCCGACTGAAGCGCAGCACAGCCATCCCGGGAGCCTTGGGAGCCTGCACCGCCTTCCCTGACTACAATGGCGACGGGCGTAAGGACTTCCTGCTTATTGGCGAGACGAAGGACAAGAACTACCTGACCACAGAGCAATATGGCTGCAACGCCATCCTCTGCTGCAACCTTCTCCCCACTCCGTCAAGGCCAGATGCACCGCTCACCCCCACAGCCACAAAGCAGGACGGCAGCGTCCTCCTCTCTTGGCAAGCACCCGAGACAGCACATCTGGGCTTCACCTATGAGGTCTTCATCAAGGACGAGGCAGGCAACCTGCTGAATAGCATACCAGCCTTTGTAGGCACCACGAAGGACGGCATCCGCAAGGCAAACCTCCTCGGACGTGTCGGTTGCAGGACAGAATGGACGTTCCGTCCCACGAAGCCCGGCACGTACTCATGGGGCGTGCAGATGGTTGATGCTGCCTACAACGGCTCTACCTTCACTGAAGGGCCGCAGTTCACCATTACAGAAGAAGACATCATCGATGCCATCAGCCCCCTCCTATCCTCCCCCGAGGAGGAGGGAATAGCAAATGGTCAATGGTCAATGGCCAATGGCCAACCAATTTACAACCTTGCCGGTCACTGCCTACAGAAGCAAGGCTCGACGGCCGAAGGGAAAGTCAAGATGCAGAGAGGCGTCAACATCAAAAACAACAAGAAGATTCTTGTCAAGTAATCCATAATCTTTAATCCCTAATCCTTAAGAAGGGAAACGGAAGCTGTTACCCTCTTAATGTTTTTCCCAAATAAACCATCAAACCATCACCTTTTAGGTTTAAGCAGTTGGTTACTTAATACTTAAGAGGTGATGGATGGGGTGATAGATGGTGATAGATGGTGATGGTTTTTGCGGTTTTCGGCCTAAATTTTGTCTTTTACCCAGTAGGCTTCGCCATATTTTGTGTGCTTGTGCAAAGAGTTGCTCGCGGGTGTTAAAATGGACAATTATGGTGTCGCTGACGTTTCCCACACGTGGGACAGGTGTTTCCCACACGTGGGACAGGTGTTTCCCACACGTGGGACAAAGCCACATCCCTCAGGAAACAAATCGCCCACTCCTTGGGCACATCGGAGGAATGAAGATTAAAGTCCATAATTGCAAAGTGTTTTAATGGTTTATAATACGCTTTCTAATACACTACAAGGTTACGAAAAAGATCCGAAAACATCAAAGGCTTTCGGCCTTTTTTTGCCTCAAAAGTGCAAAAAACCATCACCATCTATCACCATCTATCACCCCATCCATCACCTCACAATTGTCAAGCATCCAACCGTTTAACCCCAAAAGGTGACGGTTTGACGGTTCCTTGAAGGAAAACACTAAGTAGGAAACCGAGCGATGGTGTCTGGATTAAACATTAAATAAAGGCCGGGCATCCATGCGAGGAACCCGACCTTTTGATTGTTTGAGTACGAAAAGATGTTATTTGACAACGACCTTCTTGCCGCCCTTGATGTAGATGCCTTTCTGCATCTTCGGGATGCGGCGGCCTGCCACGTCGTAGCAGGCATCATCCTCCGCGAAGGCTTGGACGAGCGTTATGCCATCGGGGTCGAGCACTTCGAATTCAACCGTTGTCTGCGCCACCACTTGTCCGCCTGCGCTGAGCAAGGTGACGTGCAAGTCGTGCATACCAATTGAGAGGTCTGCTGCTTCCATGACGATGTCGCCGTCGGAGAGGGCATACGTCTTTGCGGCACGCTCTCCATCGTCTATCCAGAGGCGGCACGAGAGCGAGGAAACATCTGCTCCTTCCTTCTTGTAGAAGTACGCGGTCTGCACAGGCGAGGCAACACCGCCTTCGCTGAACGCTTGGAAGTGTACGGCATGGATGCCGTAGCTAAGCCCAGCAATGTCAAGGTCTATCATACCGTTCAGGGTCGTTACCGTCTGCATGGTCTTCGAGTTGTCGAACCAATAGCGGACCTTTTCCCCCTTTGCTCCCTTGTAGAAGTATGCCGTGTGGACAGGCGAGGCAACGCCAGCGGGACTGAACGACTGGAAGTGTACGGCATGTACGCCGCAGCCGAGGCTCTTGATGTCAAGCTCCATTGTGCCGTCTATCGTGGGAGCAGCCTTCATTGTCTTTTCATTGTCGAACCAGTAGCGGGCAGTTGCGCCTTTGGCACCCTTGTAGAAGTATGCCGTTTGCACAGGCGATGCTCCGCCATCGGCATCAAACATCTGGATGTGTAGGGCATGAATGCCGCAGCCGAGGCTTGCCACATCAAGTTCCATCGTGCCGTTCACGGTGGGAGCCATCTGGCGGCTTTCCTCGCTGTCGAACCAATAGCGTGCCGTTGCGCCTGCCGTGCCGCCTCTCGTGTAGAAGAAGTATGAGGTGTGTACTGCGCCCCACTTGTTCCTTGCGTCGTATGCCTGGATGTGCAGGGCGTGCAGGGCTCCTTTCGCTATGGAACCGATGTCGAGCTCTACGGTCGCTTCGCCTGTGGCCGATCCGGTATAGACAATGGAGTCGCCCGCGTCGAACCAGTAGCGGTAGCTGTAGGCCGTTTGTCCCCTTGCCGCTCCAGTGAGGGCAAGGAGCATGATGAAACATATTGATTTGCGCATCATGGCCTCTCTTACTCTACGTTAATCTTTACTTGGAGCTTTCCGTCCTCGTGGATGCCTTTCACCTCGAGGTTCGTTACCAGTGGGTAGTCGGGTGTCTCGTCGTAGGGGTATGCACCGCCATAGATGCCTACCTGCGTGCCGTCCGTGCCAAGATAGGTTGCAGCGGCAGCATCTGTCAGATGATAGTCCTCGCCAAAGAGGTCAGCCCAAAGGATAGGCGTCTCGGGGTCTTCTCCCCACGGGTCGGGATTAACATCGGGTTCTGTCTTGACGTACCAAGAGTTGGCAAAGCCGCTGCTGCCGTACTTCACAAGGCATTTATTCGTCGTGTTAGTATTGTCAAGCGTGCTGACACCATAAATGATGCTGTTCTTGATGATGGAGTTTGTGATATTGACATTATCGGTAATGACGCAGTTATTCACGTCGAAGGTCATGCCATTCAACTGAGGCAGTATACTGTTTATGCAGGTCACGGAGGAGTTGTTTTCGACACTAATATAAGTAATCTTTATGTCCGACTCTGCTATGACGACATTGCAATTGCTGAGATGCGCTCCAGAATGTGGCCAACCTACCATTTTTACGGCGCACTTCGAAAATTCAACCGTTGCCGAGCCTCCTTCGCTACTAAAATAGAGACCTTTATCATCACCACTATTAAGCTTCAACCCTTCGAGGCGGAGAGGAAAAGCATTGTCCTTTGGTATCTTAAAAGTATGCCTATAACCTCTGCTCAGCACCGTCTTGTTCATTCCCTCTCCTCTAATTGTAAGAGCCTTTGTCACTTCATCTGGGGCGTTGAACTCACCTGCGGTCAGGGTGATTACGTCGCCATCTGAGGCATCGTTGTGGGCAGAGATAAAGGCATCGGTGCCGTAGTAGGTGCGGAAGTTTGTGCCATGCTGCAAGGTGGCGACACGGCTGTCTTGTGCCATTGCGCATACTCCGAAGGCAATGGCTGCGGTTAACAAAAGAAACAGTTTCTTCATGTTCAATAAGTTTTGTGCCTGCAAACACCCCGAAGTCGGCTGTTGGTCATTGTTAAAGATTCGTGCAGATATACAAAAAAGGCGCAGGTGTTTTGCTTCTCAGCCTATCCTGGCATCTTGGGCCTTCGCATTGCCTCGCCACACAGGATAGACAACGCTCGCAAGCCCACGCCAGCACGAACTATATATAATAAGGTATATAGATACGCACTACGCAGACGCTTCGGTTGTCATCTGTCTGCTGTGGCTATGAAGTTGCGAAGTTCAAGATGCACAACGACAGACGTTCGAAAACGTCTTTCTTATATAAGAGACCGCCCGCTGCCCACAGGTGAGCCAGCAAACGATGCCGCAAAGTTAAAAAGAAAACTCCGAACTGCCAAGCGATTCGGAGAATATCTTTTGGAAATAAAAGAAAATGAAATCTTGGCAGAGTTTTTCTGGAAGCTGCACAGGGAGGACTATTGATTAGGCAGAGGGGCCGAAGGCGGCACAGCATTCTCAGCTGTGCCCCATCGTTTATTGGGACGGTTGCCCATTTCCAAGACAAGGGTTGCACCGTCCTTTATATCGTCATGGCTGAACCAAGGTTTGTCCCAAGCCTTGCCGTTGAGGGTAGCCCGCTGGATGTACTTATTGTCGCGGCTGCATCCTTTGGCAACGATGTGCAGTTCCTTTCCACTGGGCAGCTTGACACGAATGTCGGTGAACAGAGGCGAACCGATGTTGTAAGCGGGGAAGCCAGGCGTAACGGGATAGAATCCCATTGAGGAAAAGACCACGAAGGAGGTCAGACCGCCGCCGTCCTCATCGCCCGGAACGCCCATCACATCGTTGCGGAACCACGTGTCGAGGCACTGGCGGATGCGCTTCTGCGTCTTCCAAGGAGCCCCTGCATAGTTGTAGATATAAGGTATATGGAGCGAAGGCTCGTTGGCCATCGAGAACTGACCGATGTTGCCTGTCTGGTCGGGCAACTGTCCGTAGAACTGCCACTTGCTCTTCCCCATCGGTTCGGCAAAGGTTCGGTCCAGCTCGCGTGCCATCGCCTCACGTCCTCCCATCAGTTGGGCAAGGTCTGAGAGATTGTGCTGCACGTCCCAGCGATAGGTCCAGCCGTTGTTCTCGTCGTAGGCTTCGCGTGCACCGATGCCGCCGCTGAAGCGATAGTCGAAGTCGGGGATGAAGTTGCCGTCCTTGTCCTTCGGGTGGAAGAACCGTGTCTCAGCATTCCATACATTACGATAGTTATAGCTAAGGGTTAGGTACTTGGCAGCCTCTTCCTTCTTACCCATGAACTCAGCAATACGCGAGAGGCACCATTCGTCGTAGCTTGTACCAAGCGTAACGGCGACAGGCTGACGGTTCTCGAAGCCCTGCACGTTAGGGTCTGTCTCTTCCTCGCCCTTTGCCAAGGCAGGGATGTAGCCCTTCTCCTTATAGAATTTGTCGATGCCGTCGCCAGCAGGACTTCCGCACCACGGAGCCAGCGTCTTCTCTTCTATGCCCTTCCGGCAATACTCGAAGCCTCGCTCAGCATCCACCTGAAGCCCTTTCCAAAGCGCATCGGCCACCATCGCCACGCCGTGGTTGCTGTTCATGCGGCGTGTGTCGCCTGTCATCTCGGGGAAGGTAGGCATCCATTTCGTGCCCATCTGTTCGGCCATTCGCAGGTAGCTCTCGATGATGTTCTCCTCCTTTTGGGGCTGCAAGAGCGCACGCAGGGGATGGGCAGCACGATAGGTGTCCCAAACCCAGTCGTCGGTATAGAAGGGCTTGCCGCCGTCCTCATGCACCTTGCCGTCGAAGGCCGAGAAGTACTGTCCGTCCTCGCTCAGGCAGACAGGACGCTCGAAGGTGCGATAGAACGAAGTATAGAGGACCGCCTTCTGGTCGTCCGTGCCGCCTTCGACAAGGATGCTCCCTAACGTCTCGTTCCATTCCTTGCGCCCGTCCTTGATAACCCTTGCAATATCGAAAGCCTTGCCTTGCTCTCGAATGAGGTTCTTCTCCGCCTGTTCCTGGCTGATAAGGGAGATGCCGTAACGGAAGCGTACCTTCTTCGTGCCTTTTGGGAAGCGGAGAGCCGCACAAGCACGAGACCCCTCGGTAATCCACTTGTCGCTTATCTTTCCGTCTTGAAGAAGGCCTGCTTTCTCTGGTTGCACATCAAACTCGCCGAAGAAGTAAATCTTCATGTTCCGACTTAAGCGCTGACTGCCTGAAGCTGACTTGCTATCGACTTGCATCTTGCCGTTCTCCGTGAAGAGCAGAACCGTAGCAGGCTTGGAAGGGTCTTGCAAAGTCAGCTCGTAGATGGCACTCTGATGGCAGACGGCCAAATGCGCATCAATGCTGTTGTCGGCAATCTGCACTTGATAGTCATAGGGCGTAACCTTCTCGTTGTCCCAAGTGGTCGGGACGATGGGGCGCAGTTCCTCGCCTTGCGTAATGCTCAAGCGGAAGGCACTCCTTTCGCGGTGGTTGGTGACAACGATGGGCAGGCCGTCGAGCATCTCTGTCGTATAGTCGCTGCGCGTAGGATAGATGCGCATCAGGCTGTTAGGCAACTGAACGGTAGGGAAACACGGCACCAGCAAGTGGCTGACGCTGCCGATATAGGGATTCACGTAATCCACAAGCTCCTTACTCGGAGCCGCGCCCACGGCAAGAGGCACGAGCAAAGCCGCAAAAAGGCATTTCCAGTTCTTTGTCATAGCAATTCCGTTTATTTTTGGGCAAAGTTACGAAAAAAACTTTAATCCTTAATCCCTAATCCCTATTCTTTTTATATCTTTGCACTATGAAAACAAAAACACAAACAAACATGAGACACCTTATTATTCTCTTTACGCTCTTTTTCTCGTTCATCTCCTCTGCCCAGGCACAGCTCACGCTCATAAGCGGGCCGGGACACGGCAGCGAAGGCGCCGCTAAGGTCTGCGACGGAAGCTACGAGACGAAATGGTGCATCGACAGCCCCCGACAGATGCCCTACACCCTCATCCTCGACGCAGGCGAGGAAATAAGCTTCGCTGAGTACGGACTCGTCACGGGCGACGACACACAGGCCTACCCTGACCGCAACCCTGTCACATGGCGGCTCTCAGGCTCCAACGACAAGCAGAACTGGACGCTCATCGACGACCAGAAGAACAACCGCACCCTCGGCGCAGAGAACTGGCAGGAGTACTGCTTCCGTCCCACCCACAAGGGCAAGTACCGCTACTACCGCTTCGAGTTCCTCCGCATGGCAGGCAGCACACGCATACAGCTCAGCGAAATCAACTTCCACGAGACAGCCAAGACACCCATCCGCACGACCTTCGTGAGCGGTAGCGGCCAGAACAGCAAGGAGGGTCCCGCCATGACCAGCGACGGACTGCTCTACACGAAATGGTGCCTCGACGATGCCCGCCAGCTTCCCTATCAGGTCGTTCTCGATGCAGGACAGCCAACCGTCGTCAAGGAATATGGTCTCGTCACGGGCGATGACACACACACTTACCCCGACCGCAACCCCATCGCCTGGCAGCTCTTCGGTTCCAACGACAAGCAGAACTGGACCGTCCTCGACGAACAGAAGTACAACAGCCGCCTTCGCGACGAGAACGAACAGGAGTATCGCTTCAAACCAGCTCAGTCAGGCAGCTTCCGCTACTACCGCTTCCAGTTCACCCGCATGGCAGCCGGCACCCGCATACAGCTCAGCGAAATAAAGCTCTACAAATAATTTGTCCTTTTTAAACAAGAAAGTAGGCACGCTTAGTTGAACAACTAAACGTGCCTACTTGTCAATAAGAACGTGGCGTGTGCGCCAAGACGACTAAGCCTCGTCCGTCTTCTTTGCCCTTGACTTGCGGGCGCTCTTCTTGGGAGCTTCCAGATTCTCGGAGGGCAGACCTGCCAGTTCGCGGTCAATCATGATGCGGCCACAGTACTCGCAGACGATAATCTTCTTGCGGCTGCGGATGTCGAGCTGACGCTGGGGCGGAATCTTGTTGAAGCAACCGCAGCAGGCATCGCGCTGAACGGAAACAATACCCAGACCGTTACGGCTGTTGCGACGGATGCGCTTGAAGGCATTGAGCAGACGTGGCTCGATGGTAATCTCCAGGTTCTTGGCACGCTCGCGGAGCTTCTCTTCCTCAGCCTTTGTCTCGCTGACGATTTCCTCCAGTTCCTCTTTCTTGGTTTCGAGGAGCACGCGACGCTCGTTCACGTCGAGGTTGCAGCGTGTCATCTCGGCAGTCTTGGCATCGACAATCTCCTTTGCCTCACGAATCTTCTTCTCGTGAAGCTGGTTGTCGAGTTCAGCATACTCCACCTGCTTTGTCAGGCTGTCGTACTCGCGGTTGTTGCGGACGCTGTCCATCTGCGTGTTGTAGCGCTCGATGTTAGCCTTGTTCTCTGCAATCTTGCCGTTGCGCTCGTTGATGTCGCGCTTCAGTTCAGCTACGTCTGCGCTAATCTTCTCGATGCGGGTAGTCATACCTTCGATTTCGTCCTCAAGGTCCTGCACCTCAAGGGGCAGCTCGCCGCGAAGCGTCTTGATGCTGTCAATCTCAGAGAGCATGCTCTGCAGGGCATACAAGTTCTTGAGTTTCTCCTCCACGCTATAGTCAGCGGGGTCTTTCTTTACTTTTTCTCTTGCCATCTTGTTAATTTACTATTTGACGATTTACGATTTACGATTTATTTACTATTTAATCATTTGGCTATTTACAGCGCAGAACTTCATTCTTAATTCTTATTTCTTAATTCTTAATTCTCACAGGCGGTAGCAAATTCTTAATTCTTAACTCTTAATTCTTCATTCTCACAGGTACTTTATCGGATTTGTGCAGAGTGTCGTCTTGAAGAGCGGCAGCCGAGGACACCTCTCGCCTATTACCTGATTGAATATGTCCATCGTATATTGCTCGCTCTGGTAGTGTCCGAGCACGCCTATCTGTATCTGTCCGTCATGACCAAAGTACTGGTGATAGTGCATTTCTCCCGTCAGGAAAGCATCTGCCTGCACGCGCAAGGCTTCGTCCAGCAGGAAGTCCCCTGCCCCGCCGCAGATAGCGACGCTCTGGATAGGCCGCGCCAGCAGTTCGTTGTGCATGAGGCATTCCACACCGAAAGCCTGCTTCACCCTTTGCAGGAAAGCCAGCGAGTCCTCGCCCTCGGGCAGATAACCTATCACGCCTGCACCGGCCTGAACGGTTTGTGACTTCGCGCCCATTCCCACAGTTACCTGTCGCGGCTGCAACAGGACGACATCCACCAGACCTAACCTTTCGGCCATCATGTAGTTGACGCCATCCACAGCAGCATCCAGATTGGTGTGGGCCGAATAGATGGCAATCTCGTTCTGCAAGGCCATACGCACCTGCCGCTGAACGGTATCTGCATCTGTCAGACGCTTCAGGCCATGGAAGATGAGCGGATGGTGCGACACAATCATATTGCACCCCAGCTCCAGTGCCTCCTGTATCACCCCTTCGGTGACGTCAAGGCACAATAAAACCCCTGACACTTCCGTCTCTGTCAATCCAACCTGCAAGCCAGCATTATCGTAGCTTTCCTGCAGAGGCAGAGGCGCGAAATCTTCAAGGGCGTCGATAACGTCTTGAACTCTTACGCTCATACGAACAACACAATTTGTTTAGAATTGCGCTGCAAAGGTACGACTTTTTGATGAGATAACAAAAAGAAAATGCAAAAAAAGATTTAGCACTTGGGGTTATTGGACTTTGTAGGCTTTATGGGCTTTATGGGTTGATTAGGAATTTGCTTATTAGCCCCATTAACCCCATTATACCCATTAGCCCCATTCATCCCATTCCTATTCTGCCAATCTTTTCGAGCACGGTACATTTCTTCCTTGATGCCACCTCTCTCAATGAAGTCACGCTTCTTCCATTCTATGAGGCCACGAATAAGCACATCGCATTGATGAATAAGCGTGATTGCTATGTTGGCGATGGTCTCATCAGAACGTTCCTGAATCTTTTCTCGGTAAATAGTGGAGTCAAGATGCTCTTTGCAAAAGGCACGAGTCTGAACACATCGAGGGTCGTCGTATGCCCATTGCTCTAATCCGCGAACTCGAAGATAATCCTCATAATCAAGAAGTAGTTCATGAAGCGAAGCACGATTCACATTCGTGAGCTTCAGCTCCATTTCACGAGAAGTGATGCCGTCTATATTACCTTCTGCCAAGTTCTGTTTGCCAGAACGAGCAGCCTGAATCATTTGGTCGATGGTTCTGTCGCCAGTTTTGAAGAACTTATGAGCAAAGAAGAACGTCACATCGTAGATGCATTCCGCCTTTTGGAATGCTTTTAATGTGCGATAGTTGTTGTCTTGACGCAGGAAACTCTTATCCTCGTTCATCTTATTCAGGAATAACGTACTTTTGTCTTGCAAAGGTACGAAAAAGTGTTGAGATAGCAAAGGGAAAGAGCAAAAAGAAAAATAGTTGCTTTAAATCTTGGGGTTATTGGGCTATGTAGGCTTTATGGGTTGATTAGGTCTCTGCCCATTAACCCCATCAATCCCACTATTCACATCAACCCCATTATACCCATCAACCCCATTAACCCCCATTCTTATTCAGTCTCCCTTTCGCGAGCCTGCCTCCGGCTCATCTCTCATAGTGTATTTGAAGCAGTTGTTGATGAGTTCTGTCAATCTTAGCAAGCACGACAGCCTTGTAGGAGAAGAGCAAAAGAACCACGGGGGCGTGTTATACATCTTGAAAGTCAAAGGCTTGCAGAAAGCTCCTGATACAAACATTTATGGCTATAGGATTTTTTTCTCCTTTCACTTTTCAGTTTTCACTTTTTTGTTGTACCTTTGCGCACGATTAAGCAGAAGACCTTGAACAGAGACAAAAGCATATTGCCCGCAGAGTGGCACAAACAGGAGGCCGTGCAGCTGACTTGGCCGCATTCGGCAACCGACTGGCGTGCCATCCTCAAGGATGTTGTCCGTTGCTATATTGAGATGGCGACAGCAATCTCTGCGCGTGAGAATCTTATCATCGTGACACCGAAGCCTGAGAAGGTTATGGAGCAGATTGGTCACGCCATGCCCATCAAGAACCTGCAACGCATCACGTTCTGCAAGGCTCCCACCAACGACACATGGGCCCGCGACCATGGCTTCATCACCTTGCTCGCTCCTGACGGCCGCCACCTGCTCGACTTCAAGTTCAACGGCTGGGGAGAGAAGTTCCCTGCCAAGTTCGACAACTGCATCTGCCGAAGGATGGCAGAACAGGCCATACTGAAAGGTCAATACGAGAATCACCTCGACTTCGTGCTCGAAGGCGGCAGCATCGAGAGCGACGGCAAGGGAACCATCCTGACCACCAGCCATTGCCTGCTTGCTCCGCATCGCAACCAGCCGCTGACGCAGGAACAGATTGAGGCCCGACTGCTCGAATCGCTCCATGCTGAGCGCATCCTCTGGCTCGACCACGGCTACCTCGCCGGCGACGATACCGACAGCCACATCGACACGCTGGCCCGCTTCTGCCCCGACGACACGATTGCCTACGTTCAGTGTCTCGACCAAGACGACGAGCACTATGCCGAGCTGCAACTGATGGAGGCACAGCTACAGACGTTCCGCACGCTGAAAGGCAAGCCCTACAACCTCATCCCGTTGCCAATGGCAAAGCCTGCATTCGACAAAGATGGCAGCCGTCTGCCCGCCACCTATGCCAACTTCCTCATCATAAACGGAGCCGTCCTAATGCCCACTTACGGCAACCCGGACACCGACCACGAGGCCGAAGAACAGCTTCGCAAGGCTTTCCCGAAGCACGACATCATCGGCATCGACTGTCGCACCCTCATCACCCAACATGGCAGCCTACATTGCTGCACGATGCAGTTCCCCCATAAGGAAATGAAGAATTAAGAGTTAAGAATTAAGAATTAAATTTGCTACCGCCCTCAATTTCCTAAACGACCAAACGACCAATCCACTAAACGACCAAAAATGAAAGTCGGAATCATCCAACAGAGCTGTACTGCCAGCATCGAAGAGAATCGCAAGAAGCTGGCCTCGAGCATAGCAGAACTGGCCATGCAAGGCGCAGAACTCGTCGTACTCCAGGAACTGCATGACAGCCTTTACTTCTGCCAGACGGAAGACACAGCCAACTTCCGCTACGCGCTCCCCATCCCGGGCGAGGCAACAGATTTCTACGCGAAGGTGGCAAAGGAGAACCGTATTGTGCTCGTCACAAGCCTCTTTGAGCGTCGTGCCGCAGGGCTCTACCACAATACGGCTGTTGTCTTCGAGAGCGACGGCAGCATCGCAGGCATCCACCGCAAGATGCACATCCCCGACGACCCTGCCTATTATGAGAAGTTCTACTTCACGCCCGGCGACCTCGGCTTCCATCCCATCCAGACAAGCGTTGGCAAGCTTGGCGTGCAGGTCTGCTGGGATCAGTGGTACCCCGAAGGAGCACGCCTCATGGCCCTGCAGGGAGCCGACCTCCTCATCTACCCCACCGCCATCGGCTTCGAGAGCACAGACACGCCCGAAGAGCAGCAGCGCCAGCGCGAAGCTTGGATAACCATCCAGCGCAGTCATGCCATCGCCAACGGCATTCCTGTCGTCAGCGTCAACCGCGTCGGCTTTGAGCCCGACCCCAGCGGCGTGACAGGCGGCATACAGTTCTGGGGCAGCAGCTTCGTGGCAGGTCAGCAGGGCGAACTGCTCTATCAGGCAAGCCAGACAGAGCAAGAGACGGCTGTCATAGACGTTGACCTCAAGCGCACAGAGACCGTCCGCCAATGGTGGCCCTTCCTGCGCGACAGGCGCATCGAGGAGTTTGCGCCCCTGTCGCAAAGGTTCATTGATAATACCTCGTTATAACGATATCACGTTATGACGTTATGACGCCAAATCGTAAATTGTAAATTGTAAATTGTCAAATTGTAAATTGATAAGATGTCCAGCACACTTAGGTTCCAGATTGTAGGCGAGGCATTCACCAAAAGGCCCGTCGAAGTGCCCAACCGCAAGGAGCGTCCCAGCGAGTTCTTTGCCAAATATGTTTTCACCCGCCAGAAGATGGCACACTACCTGCCTGCCGATACATATAAGAAGATGTGCGACGTCATCGATGGTGATGCTGCACTCGACATGGCGACAGCCGATGCCGTAGCCGCAGGCATGAAGAAATGGGCAATGGAACTTGGTGTCACACATTGCACGCATTGGTTCCAACCCCTGACTGAAGGCACCGCCGAGAAGCACGACGGCTTTGTGGAGCACGACGGCAAAGGCGGCATGATAGAGGAGTTCACGGGCAAGCAGCTCGTCCAGCAGGAACCCGATGCCAGCTCGTTCCCAAGCGGCGGCATCCGCTCGACCTTCGAGGCGCGCGGCTATAGTGCTTGGGACCCCACCAGTCCTGTCTTCGTCATTGGCGACACGCTGATGATTCCCACCATCTTCATCTCCTATACAGGCGAGGCGCTCGACTATAAGGCACCGCTCAAGAAGTCGCTCAAGGCCGTTGACAAGGCAGCTACAGCCGTTGCCCGCTACTTCTACCCCGACGTGAAGAAGGTTGTCAGCAATCTGGGTTGGGAACAAGAGTACTTCCTTGTCGATGAAGGTCTCTATGCTGCTCGTCCCGACCTGCTCATGACGGGCCGCACCCTGATTGGACACGACAGCGCCAAGAACCAGCAGATGGACGACCACTACTTCGGCTCCATCCCCATGCGCGTTGCCGCCTTCATGAAGGACCTGGAGATACAGGCTCTGGAACTTGGCATTCCCTGTAAGACGCGCCACAACGAGGTGGCTCCCAACCAGTTTGAGCTCGCGCCAATCTTCGAGGAGACAAATCTTGCCATCGACCACAACATGCTCATCATGAGCCTGATGAAGAAGGTTGCCCGCAAGCACGGCTTCCGTTGCCTGTTGCATGAAAAGCCTTTTGCAGGCATCAACGGCAGCGGCAAACATTGTAACTGGAGCCTCTCGACGGACACAGGCATTCTGCTGCATGGCTCAGGCAAGACACCTCTGGACAACCTGCGCTTCGTCACCTTTATCGTCGAATCGCTCATGGCTGTCTTTCGTCACAACGGCCTGCTGAAGGCATCCATCATCAGCGCCACCAACGTACACCGTCTGGGTGCTGCCGAAGCTCCGCCAGCCATCGTGTCAAGCTTCTTAGGAAAAGAGCTGAGCAACCTGCTCGAACAAATAGAAGCCTCCCCCATCCCCTCCGAAGAAGGGGAAAACGGAGAAGGAGCTCCCTCTCCTTGGGAGAGGGTTGGGGAGAGGCTGACCTTGAGCCTCGACATCCCGCAGATTCCCGAGCTGATGCAGGACAACACCGACCGCAACCGCACCTCGCCCTTTGCCTTCACGGGCAACCGCTTCGAGTTCCGTGCCGTAGGTAGCCAGCAGAACTGTGCCGCAGCCATGATTGTCATCAATACTGCTATGGCAGAAGCTTTAACGAACTTCAAGACGCGCGTCGATGCCCTTATTGCTGAAGGCATAGAGCCTATGAAGGCAATCCTTCGCATTGTTCGCGAGGACATCAAGACGTGCAAACCCATCCGCTTCGACGGCAACGGCTACAGCGAAGCATGGAAGCAGGAGGCAGCCCGTCGCGGCCTCGATGTTGAGACCAGCGCGCCCATCATCCTCGACCAATACCTCACGCCCGAGACCGTCGAGATGTTCTCCCGCATGAACGTCCTGACGAAAGCCGAGTTGGAGGCACGCAATGAAATCAAGCTCGACACCTATATCAAGAAGGTACAGATAGAGGCACGCATCTTCGGTGACATCTGCATGAACCACATCATCCCTATCGCCACGCGCTACCAGACGCAACTCATTGACAATGTGAGCAAGATGAAGACCATCTTCCCTGCCAACATTGCAGACGAGCTCAACCGCACCAACCTGAGCCTCATCCAACAGATGGGCGAGCACAACACCTTTATCATCGAGAACGTGGAACGCCTCATCGAAGCACGTCGCGTTGCCAACCGCATCAAGGACGAGCGCGAGCGAGCCATCGCTTACCACGACAACGTAGCACCCCTTATCGAGGAGATACGCTACCACGTTGACCACTTAGAACTCATCGTTGACGACGAACTTTGGCCTCTGCCCAAGTATCGCGAAATGCTCTTCATTCACTAAAGACCCCCTAACCCCCTTTAGGGGGAACAAATGGTAAATGGTAAATAGTAAATACACAGACCTTTTCATCGACTTCGACGACACGCTTTACGACACCCACGGCAATGCCGTCATTGCGTTGCAGGAGGTTTTCGAAGCCTTCAACCTCGGGCAGTGGTTCCCTGACCCGCAAGTGTTCTACGATGCCTATTGGGAAGCCAACATCGACCTTTGGACACGTTACGCCCGCGACGAAATCACCCGCGACTTCCTTATTGTGGAACGCTTTCGCCGTCCACTTTGTGTAAGTGAAGCATTCAGGGCGGCAGCAAATTCTTCTTCGCAAAGCTCAGGCGCAGGCGGAACACTCTTCATTCTTCACTCTTCACTTGAGTTGAGCGATAAGTTCCTTGACTTCTGCGCCAACAAGCCTGGCGTAGTAGAAGGCGCACACGAGCTGATGGACTACTTGCGTGGCAAGGGCTACAGGATGCACCTGTGCAGCAACGGCTTCCACGAAGTTCAGTACAAGAAGCTTGCGGCTTGCGGCTTGCGTGATTACTTCCAGACCATCATCCTCAGCGAAGATGCAGGCGCCAACAAACCCTCGAAGCAATTCTTCGACTATGCCTTCAAGGTTTCAGGAGCCACTCGCGAAACCACCATCATGATAGGCGACAACCTGCAAACCGACATCATCGGCGCCCACGATGCCGGCCTCGACACCATCCTCTTCAACCGCTGGGACATCGAACCCTCCGACATCCCCACCCACACCGTAACAAAGCTGAGCGAGATAAAGGGCATCTTATAGTTTGTTTTATGGTGGGTTCTATAAATTAGCTTTGGATTGCTTTTTATTACTGTCCCCTAAAATTATATGGTCAATTACATGGTCATTATATGATGAAGTACTTGACACGAATTACCATTAATGTCCCATTAATTGCCATTAATTGTTTTTAGCGGACAAAGACACCGTAGGCCATTCCCCAAAGAGCCACGTTAAGTCAGCAGTCTCTGTAAAGATTTTTGTTCCTTCCTCTACACATAACAAAGGCATCCCCTTCCGCTCACATGTAGCTACTTTGGGATGCCTTTATTTGCATGTGCTTATGTTTTTCATGTCGGCAATTCTTTTCTTTCCCTTCTTTTGGCGAGCCTTTTCATTGGCTCGCCTTTTTGAAGGGCAGGAAAAGAATTGCTTTTTATTATTGTTTTTTGAGGAAAGAACTATTGGGCAAGGCGCAGACCGAGGAAGTTGCCCGTGCCCGACGGTCCGCTGCCGCCCCGATACGCTACACGGCAGTTCGTCGCGCTGCTGATCCTACTGCCTCCACGCTCCACGCGGCTATAGCCCGATGTTGGCCCGGTAGGATTGTTTGTAGGGCTGCTCGAATAGTAACTTGAGGAGTACCAGTCCTGACACCACTCCCCGACATTGCCGCTCATGTCGTAGATGCCGAGTTCATTCGGAGACTTCGTTGCAACATCGTGGGTCGTATTACTGCTGTTGGATGTGAACCATGCCACATCGTCTATTTCGTTGCTGCCGCTGTAAATATAGCCTTTGCTCTTGTTGCCGCCTCTTGCAGCATACTCCCACTCGGCCTCTGTAGGCAGGCGGAAGGTCTTGCCTGTCAGTTGGTTCAGCTTTGTAATGAACGTGCGGCAGTCGTTCCAACTTACCATCTCCACAGGACGCTTACTGCCCTTGAAGTTGCTGGGGTTGCTACCCATTACGGCCTGCCACAGCTCCTGTGTCACCTCGGTCTGACCGATACTGAAACTGCTGACCGTCACCTGATGCACAGGCTTCTCATTATCATAGCCTGTCGTGCTGCCCATCTGGAACGTGCCGCCCTCTATGGGTATCATCGTGAACGAAACGCCGTTCACCGTATAGGTCTGCCCATCGCCTGTATTGCCACCGCCTCCGCCGGTGTTGTTGGCATCGTCCATTGCCGCAGCCAGCGTCTCTATGAAGGCCTTGACGTGCGTCTTCATCTCCGTGAACTTGTCGCCGTCCGACTGGAGCGAGGAACTGCAGTCGAGCACCAGCATGATGGCGGCACTGCTGCGCTCCACGGTCACCTCTATGTCGTCACCCTTGTCGAACTCGGAGTTTACCTGCCAGTAGGAACCCTCCAGATAGTACTCCTTCACATAGTCCAGCGAGAGGTTGCTGCCATTGGCATCCTTCAAATCCACGAAGTCAAAGGAGATGTTGATGCCGTACCTCGTGCCCTGTATGCTCGTGCCGCTGCTACAGGTCAGGCCGACATAGCGGATATTGTTCAGCGTATTGTTGCGCACATTCATCGTTCCCTCGATGTAGCACTGCGACTGCGTGGCATCCGTCACATTGTCGAAGATGAAGCGGAAGGTCTGACCGTCGTCCAGCATGGGGAACTTGATGCTGATAGTCTGTGTCTCGGTGATGTTTGTCAATTGGTTGGCAATCTCTTGGAAACGGTTGTTGACATCTGACATGCTCGTCACTTCCGTAGCGTTCTCCTCCGAACTGGCAAGGCTGACAAGGTTGTTCTGGAACTCCGCGTAGTTGGTCACATCGCCACCACGCAAGCCGATGGTGTATGCAGAGAGTGAAAGGCCCTGGACGGTGGTGGATTTGATACGGCCATCGAGATAGGTGCGGTATTCGGCCTTCGACACAAAGGGGTCATAGTCTATCATGGGAAGCGAGCCCTGGTCGAGGCCGTCGGTGAAGGTGACGATGGCCACGTTGCGCAGGTTGTTGGGGAAGGGTGTGG
>Ga0310690_10004650_pt1 | contig 19265 bp, 19 predicted proteins | sample AusTroGonzalo_MG_2_FD_207661 | JGI IMG/M metagenome (GOLD analysis project Ga0310690, IMG submission 207661) | Bovine rumen microbial communities from tropical cattle in Woodstock, Queensland, Australia - Gonzalo_04 (v2) (version 2) | ecosystem: Host-associated > Mammals > Digestive system >...
TCCAGAGGCTCCAGAATCTTGGCATCCATTTTTTCAAGCTGTTTTTCAAGGAAGGTGTAACCATCCTTCACATACTGCCTATCGACAGCAAAAGAGGGGGTCTTCTTCATCTCTCTTCACTCTCCTTCATCAATATGCACGCTCGGTCAGCACGATTTCAACATTGCCATTGGCATCCTTCGCACCCTTGAACTTCCATCCGGTCATCTCAACCGTGTTGGAAGAATCAGCGGAAGTCCGAATCGCTCCGGTAGCCTTGACAACATAAACCGTACCACCCGCCGCCGGGGAACCATTGGAAACCGGAACAATGATGGTACCACGCTTCAGAACATCAACCATTTCCTTGGCATTGTACTTCGCATCATCAGAACCATAGGTGTTGTTGGTTTTCGCCACACGAACGGCAACACCGATGATGTTCAGATGGTCGGCATCAACATTCACCACACCATTGTTGGTGGCATCCAGAGCCACAACCGCACCGAACAGAATCGGGTCGGAGGCTTCAACATTGGCAAAACTCTCCACAACATCATCAATGCTCCGGGAGATAGTGCCGGGATAGCCATTGGTCGCAAAAGAAAGAACTTTTCCTGCCATTTTCCTTCACTCCTTATCTTACTTCTTATAATTGGGGTTACGCTTTTCCATGATGGTCTTCGCCAGATTCTTCTCATTCACGGCAGAATCAACACTCCGCTTCTTGGCAGAATTGAGTTTGGCATAACCATTCTTGGTAGGCTTCGCATCCATACCCATGCTCTTCCGGAGGCTCTTGGCGGCGGCATCAGAAGCCTTTTTCCGCTGACTCGCCGGGAGGGAAGCAATGATGGGTTTCAGAGCATCAATGGCAACCCGGAGGGAATCGCAACCCTTCTTATCGGTCACCTTTTCTTCTTCCTCAACCATCTCTTCCACTTCGGGGTCTTCATCTTCGGACTCATTGATTTCTTCGGGGTCTACAAAATTGCTTGCAGACTCTTCGGGTTCCTCATCCTCTTCCTCTTCGGAACGCATGGCTTCAAGTTCGGTGAGGTCATCTTCAAGTTTCTGAAGGGGGTCAACCTCTTCTCCCTCATCGGTGACTTCTTCCTCTTCAGCCACAACTTCGGGTTCCTCGTCCTGTCCTTTGCCAAGAAGCCGTCCGAGCATCTCAATGATGGTGTCGAGTTTGTCGGGAGCGGGTGCCAGACCCTCATCCCCGGCAGACTTCGGAGCGGTATCTTCCGGTTCTTCAACCGCTACCGCTTGAATCTCTTCGGCGGCATCCGCAACTTCTTCCGGAGTCACATCTTCATCCTTGGCATAGGAGGCGAACATCTTGCTGAAAATTTTCGCACGCTTACTCACTTTGCTTTTTCTCCTTTCATCTGGTGCTGAATCCTTTATGCAAACACGGTGTCCCGCACGTCCCCTGTCCACAATGGCAACGTGGTTACCCCGGATTTGTCTCTGTGTGTACTGACCATCGGAATCATCCATGTTGTAATCATAACCACATGAAATCTCCCTCTTCCCATCCAGAACCTCCTGTACTGTATGGGGGTCTGTGATAATCAAATCGGCAATGAGCATATCCGATTCTTTCCCACTCCCCCGATGTACATTCTGAACATGACCCTTTTGATAAAGGTGGATATTCTCCGCATTTACCGGGTCTTCCGGATGGTCATCTGTAACAGGCATCCCCTCAAACGAAGCAATCGTTGCTTCAGAGAACACCTCGTCTTCCGGACGGTTGACATCGAATTCTGCATCTCTGTCCTTTCCGGTAAGACCAATCTCATCTCCCAGATACTTCTGCTTTCCTATCCGGGCAATCGGCACATCCTTGCAAACCAGATAACCCTCCGGTTTCTTACAGATGTTGTCCGATATCCGAGTGCCATAATAGAGCACTTCGCATCACTCTCCTTCTCCCCATTTCATGATGAAACTGCCATTGTTTTTCAATGCTTGAAACACCTTGATTCCATTCGATTCAGAAACCTCATGTGAATCACTAAAGGTCGGATTCTCTCCTGTGGTGGATACCCACCCATCCGCTGTCTTTTTATAGACCTTTGCGGGAAAATCCGCATCAAACATATCCATTATCACAGTTCCCTCTGGCATATCCCCAATGAACTTCCCCAACTTATCCGGTTTGTTATGGATGAGGTCATTCATCATCTTCTCGGCATCACTCTTCGTCTTCGGCTTTTCCAACGGTATAGTCCATACAGAGAAACTCTGTTGGGAAATGATTGTGTCTGCCATATCCTCATCATCATAGGTTTTGTTTGACCAATCATTTTCCCACATTCCGTCCTTCTTCACCCAAACTTCATCTTTGTCCTCATCATAGAACTCTACCCCATCCGGAAGTGAAGAAAGATATAATTCTGTACCGGAATAATCTTGGTTTGAGGTGAGGTCAAGCATTTTTCCTTCAACCTCTCCATAGGACTTTGGCGGTTCCCCAACTTCATGTTGAGGCGTTGTCGGATAATCCACCAACTTCGCCTTATCACTATTGTAAAACCCCAACAACTCACTCGTCTTTTTGGGAGATACCAAGCCATCTGTTGAGACCCATGTGTCCTCTCCCTGTTTCACCATGACAATCCCATACTCACCTATATCGAACTTCGTTCCAATTGGTGCATTTTCAAGGAATGGTTTCGTGTCCTTCCATCCGGTATTCATGGCATTGTCGAACCTTTTCTTCGCCTCACCGAATGAAAGATGCTCTTCCTCTTTCGGGAAATCATATATATAGGCATCGTCACTATATACTGTATTCATCACGGCAGAGCCAAGCGGTTTCGCCTTGTCTTTCAACTTATCCCATGAAACATCATCGAATGAATCTATCTCGTCTATGTCAACCGCAACCCCATACCACTCTCCATTTTCCTTGTGCAACAGGGTGTGTTTGTCCCACGAAACAATCTCTGTACCATCGGGTGTTTTATCAAGGAATGTAGACATATCCCCATGCTCTTCCTTGATTTTCTGAAATATCCCATCGGCTTCTACATCATCATGCGGGAAATTCTTCGTCCAATCCTTCTTGTCTTTATCATATGACCACACCGGAATGTTCTTCTCTGTGTGCCAATCATCCTCGGTCATATGAATCTCATACATGATTTCCCCATTCTCTTTCTCTTTGGGAACAACGCTCTGAATTGTCCATGTACATTGGCTGTGCGGAAGCACTTCAGCTTCTTGCTCACCAAAACCGGAAAAACATTGCACCGGGGAAGCGGTCTTGTTGTCATCACACACATAACAGAATGTGACCCCGGAATGGCTATCATACATCCCGAAATCTCTCGTGACTTCCGGGTCTGAACTGAATGACCAATTGGAACCATGCGTATTCTCAATCTTCGCCCCCGGAACCATCTTTGCCAACTTCTCTTGTGCTTCCTCTTTCGTATAACACTTCCATCGGTAAATCGGTCCCTCATACCTACTATCGGCATCAATATATCTATCAATCCAAGGGTCAACCGCATGACCACTCCCGAAATGCTTATTCAACCCTTGAGCCATTGCGGAGGCAGTTTTTCCATCAACTCCCAAATCCTGTTGAATCTTCTTAATCTTTTCTCCATGGTCGTTGATTTCATCGGTTTGCGGAGCGGACTTTTTCAATGGGGTTTTATACTCACCGGAACCATGTTCGGGTCTGAATTTTTCAGTAGTGAAATACCTTGCCGCTTGGTATTCAAGATACTCCTTTGAGGTCATATTCTTTCTATCGGCTTCTGCTTGCCAGAGGTCTCCCAATCGGTCATCATTGAAACTCGGCACGAATCCATGCTTCCTCCCGAACTCTTTCTTCTGTTCGGTGGACATCTTTTTGAATTCTTTCCGCTTCTTCTCTATTGCCTTGACCTTTTCATGATAGGCTTTCCCATAACCTTCTCCACCGGAACCACCACCACGCTTGGCAGAACCACCACGATGCCCGGGTCTTCCGGAATGTCCGAAATTACCACTCCCGGCTCCACCATCCATGGCGGTATTGCTTCCCACCATGTCTCCCATTGAGCAAATCTTTCCAATGAACATCCCCTCATCCGAATACACCTCAACCTCTCCGGAATCTGGGTTTCTACTGTACTTCATTTGCTCACCTCCTTACTCACCGACATCCACTCTTCCTTCACAGAGAATCAGCTTGCTTCGATTCAATACAACCGTATAACTCCCGGACAATCCATGCCCTCCCGCATTTATAGCATCATATCCAAGGGCGGCGGCGTATGCACCGAAATCCTCAAATTTCTTGACTTCTTCTTTTCTCTTGGCTTCGGCTTCTCCACACCTCTTCAAACTCTCTCTGGCATACTCTCCATCGAAATCATATATCATCTTTTCAATCCGCTGTCTCTCTTCCAGAGGCTTCATATCATGCTCTGTCTTCCACCTACGCCAGATTTTACTGTCTGGAGCCTTGTTATTGGCTCTCGCTCTAATGACCTCAATGGTATCCTTGTCGGTTATTCCTTTCGACCTTATCAAATCATCAAAGGTCTCATCATTTATTTTCTTGGCTTCCTTGTCTGTGAGATGTCCGGTTCCCATCCTCTCAATATCATAGTAATCAATGATTTTTGCGGACGGGTCAAATGTCATCTTCCGGGTAGACGAAACAGGGTTAATGTCCGGTTTCTTAACCTCTCCCTCAAGCGGACACCACTTCAAATCCATGTTTATCATGTCTTTGGAAATACTATAATCGCCAAAATTCAGACTTCCATCATCCTCAACCTTGGCGGCTTTCCAATTGTACATGATGTATGTCCCGCTCTCCGGATATTCTTCCGCAAGGGTTTTTTGCTTTTCTCGGTCAAAATACAGATATCTCTCCTCTCCATTCCCATCCTTGAAAGGAGCCATTGTCATGCCTTGCGGAACCATCTTCCCCGGACGGAACATCCCACCGGAAAGTTTTTCCTCATTGATTTTCCGATAATGTCTCATCTCTTCAAACGTATCGGAATAATCAACCTTGAACGGCTCTTCCGGGTTTCTCTCTTGACACTCAACCATCTGCGTGTCTCTTCCCTCTGGGTACTTCTCATAGAGCCAATTCAAATCATACAGGTCTCCGGTCTCCAAATCTCTGAAGAGCGTTCCGAGTCCATCCTCATCATCTTCATCCTTGATAACCTCAACCATTGTCGAGGTTACAGAATCCCCATCTCTCTTTGACAGGACATAAACAGAGCCATCGCTCATCCAATAATCTTCGACATCCTCCGGGGTTTCTTTTTCATATGTTTTCCCATCTGCTCCGATGATGTAATCCTCACCATATACGCTGTTGAACGCACCACCATCATCCCATTGCTTCGGTGGTACGATATACATTCCTGCGGCATACATTCCTTGACCATATTGGGCACCACCGACTCCACAATCAACATACCATTCCCCGGACTCCAACTGCTTGTCATAATCACCCAAAGTGGCTTCATCCGGAGCAGAATAACTCCGGAACAGAATCGGCATTTCCGGATGTTCCTTGGTTATCCTCTCAAACTCTTCTTCTCCGACAACTTTTGGCACACCCATGAATCCCTGTTGGTCAAGCACATCCTCAATCTGCGTATCAATCTGCTGACCAAACTCATTCGTCCGAACCTTTCTGTCCCAATGATAATCTTTTGTGATGTCCTTCCCATCAACAACCTTCGGCTCATGCTTCGGTGCCGGGGTGGATGCCATCATCCTGTGCAATCTGTCAGCATACTGTCTGGAATTCTCTGATGTCCCAGAAAGCCGATGCTGTTCCAGAATAGCCTGTGACTCATCTTCCGACAGGGAATCAAGGAACTTCTGCGAATCATTCGGGTTCTTTCTGGCTTTTACTGCAATTCCCTTAAACATCCGGGTGTTCATAAACGCAGGAGTGCTTCCACCGGAACTGCTACCAGAACTCTCCGAACCTTCAGAACCACCTTTCCCAGAACCACCACGCTGTCCGGGTCTTCCCTTGTGACCGAAATTCCCAGAACCTTTCCCACCATCCAGACCAATCATTTTCAAGATGGTTGATGCTCCCATCTCCCTATTCTTTTTAATCGCATGAATCATGCTCTCCCGGAAAAATCCCACATCAACCACCTCCTAACCACGAAAAAACAGGGGCAATCTCTTGCTCCTGTTCTCCGAAATTTTCCGCAATTTGCGGAATTTACTTGTCTACCCCAAACTCATGGTCTACTCTCTTCAGAGCCATTTCCATGTCCGGGGGTAATGTAACGGTCTCTTCATCATCCAACTGCATCCGCACCCACATCGGAACAGGCTGACCCTCTTCCTCACACTTCATTGCGAATCTTTCAGCGGCATCCTTGATTTCTTTCGGACTCATGCCCTTCTTGAAATAATCATCAATCTTGACCATCACATCACTCCCCATCGGTTTCCATCAGAAACTTCAACGCCCGATTGTATTTCGCCTGTCTTTCGACATCCTTGGCGGTCACAACCGGGAGCCGTGAGAGGTTACTGTTGTCGATGAGGTCGGATATCTTCACAACCTTGGCAATTTCATTCCCCTTCACACGGCACAGATAATCACTCCATGATTCCCCTTTCCGATGAGTGATGGCATCCAGAGCATCGGCAACCACATCACCGAACTGACTCCGGAGGTTTTCAAGGCTCACATCACAATCTTCAATCACATCATGAAGCCACGCAACAACCCTTTCCTTGTCTCCCTTCATCCGGAAAGCAACCCTCTCCGGATGCCCAATGTAATCCGAGCCTCCTTTATCAACCTGTCCCCGATGAACAACCCTCGCAAGACTTTCAGCACGAATCACATCGTCAACAACATATCCCACTTACACATCACTTCGCATTCTTGGCTTTGTACGCTTTAATGATTTCCACAGCAACCTTCTTGGCTTCTTCTTCGCTTATTTCGTCATACCAGACGAAATCTCCACCACCAGAAAGAATATTGTCCTTTTCCGGTGTCCGTTCCCACCGAGCGGATTCACCATAGAAAGTCCACACTCCTTCTTTGTTGTAACGAATCAGAGAAAGCCAACCTTTGTCACGCCACACGGCGTATCCATAACCATTTCCTGCCATACCTATCACCTCCCGACAATATAGTACCACTTTTCCACTTTCATGTCAAATCACCGTTTCGGTATCTGAATGACGGTGGGGAGGTCATCAGCAAACTCAACAGACCTCATTATTTCTCTTCCCTTATACGGCTTGCTTCCGGGACTTCCACCTGTGAAATCTGCCCATGTGCCATCGGGTTGTTTGATATAAACTGTATCCTCTCCGGTGGTAACGGAACTGTATTCCGGAGCCTCTACCATCTCATGAAACAAGGCTTTTCTCTTCCCGGCATCTGTGGTCTCACTATTGATTCTCTCATTCGCTTTCTGCGAAGCCTCAACATCCTTCTTCCGACCTGTATGCGGAATATTCGGAGATGAATTTATCACATTGTTAACGCTTTCGGATAATCCTCCACCTTGTTCATCTTTTTTTTTACTTTCCGGAGGATTCGGTGGGGGTGCAGAAGGTTCATTATCTTTCTTCGGCGGGTAATTCTTGATTCTCCCGATATCCTTCGGTGCCGTCATGGATGCCATGTTATTGTACATCCTATCTTCAAGTTCAGCCTTTCTCTTCGGGTCAACACCCGGAGTCCGTGCTTCCTCATACCATCCATGCTGAACCTCTTTACCAACCAGAGATTCTGCGGTGTGGAACTGAAGTTCAAACTTTGTTCCATCCGGAGACTCAAAAACACAATTGACGCCACGGTAAGGATTATCATGGCTGAAAGACTCCCATGTATTCTTTACCTTGATGGGTTTGTACCCCTTCTCTTCCAGAGCCTTCATGGTTGCTTCTGCATTATCAACCAGATTCTCCGGGGTACAAGCCTGTGTATATCGAACAAGGTCACTCAAACGGTCAGTAGCCGCTTCATACGAATCATCTTGACCATTCTTCCTTGCTTCAGCTTGGTTCTCCGCAATTTTATCGGCAATACGGCAACTCGTTTTCACGGTTCCGTCCGGGTTCATTATCGGGTTCCCATCCTTATCCTTTACAGGCTTGTCTCCCGCACCCTTCATCCGATAAGGCAGACCGAACATCCCGGTTCCAAGCGAATCGGCAATATCACACAGGTCATTCGTAATCTTCGGTTCATTTTCAAGGTCTTTCTTATACCTCTCCTTGGCATAAGGCTTTAACCTTTCCGAAACATCCCCAAGATTTTTCTTCTTCAATTCAGCGCTATCTTCCGGGGTGGGTCTTCCGGGAAGCGGTTCGCTCATGGTTTTTGCCCATCCCTCATAGGCTTTTCTTTCAGCAGACCCAACAGGATACTGTTTGGCTTTCTCCCGACAAGCATTTGCCGTATCATGGTTGCTCTTTTCCAAAGCCTTTTTGCTCGCCTGTTTCGACATCCTCCCCGGTCTTCCTGCATGACCATTGGATTTTGCGGGTTCAATGATTGAACTTACAAAAGAACTCCCGGAGCTCCCTGTTGCTTTACTGCTACTTGTCGAACCTCCGGAAGATTCCCCAGAACCACCACCCGCACCAGAACCTCCACGCTGTCCGGGTCTTCCCTTATGCCCAAAATTACCAGAACCTTTTCCTCCATCTACAACTTCAGAATCAAAACCAAATAAAGAAGAAGCAAACCTTACGATTTGCTCCTTGCTATGGTCTACCGCATAGGCGGCTAATAATTCGGACTTTTTCATGCCTTTGCCCCCTTCTTGAATTTTGCGTAGAATATCTTCCCCTGTACATTGGGGCAATCAGCAATCAGAGCATCAATCTCTTCATCAGACATCTTACTCAATGCTTTTTCTTTCTCTTCCCTTGTAGGGTACTTCCTTTGAAATTCCTTTACCAATGGAAACCGCTCTTCACTCATCTCAATCCCTCCTGCCTGTACCACCCGTGTCAATCGAATCCCCTGTTGCCCAATCCCAGATTGAAATCTGATTGTATTTCTTCGCCAATCTGATGGCATCTTCCAAACTGCTCACATGGAAAGAAATCTCCGGTTCGCTCTGGAACTTCCCGGCATAACTCTCTCCATCACTTGAATATTCATAGAACTCATTGACCTTCTCGGCATATTCCTCATCGGAATAATCATCACCTATCTGGCAGAAGGTGACTTGATAACCATCCTTGAAATCAACAGGCTTCAGAGAGGTTACGCTATATGTACCATCATCGTAATCCTTGCTCCGAAGCCTGTCAATCGCTTTCTGGTGTTCTCCTTTGGTGGCTTTCGTGGCGTGTCCTTTTGAACCTCCACCCCCACCGGAACCACCTCTTTGCCCCGGTCTCCCTTTGTGACCAAAATTCCCGGAACCCTCTCCACCATCAAGCAACCCCTCGGCGATATCACGAATCCGCTGTTTGCTCATGCTTTTTACATCCAAGGCTTTCAACAGATTCACGATAATCACCTCATTTCTTACTCTACATACCAAATGCGAATTGTTAACGCTGTTGTCTGTGTCGCATTTGGCAAAAATGCGATTCTCCCTTGCCCGGCAATAAACGTATATATGTTAAGATTGTTTAACGGAGAAACCGCTATTCTTTTTCCGACATCCGTCTCCCCCGATTGTTTTGCAATATTATCTTTTATAAACGTACCGCTCGTGTAAGACCTTGATGCTATCTGAACATCAACATACTTAACTGTTCCACTATTCGTATTATCAATATCCAACAGATGATAAGTAAGAGTGTCATTGTTGCTTATATCTATTTTCCCAACAGATATCTTTCCGGATTGATTTGTCGCAACGAAATCCAATCTATTCGCCGTGCTTGAAATTACTCTTGTGAAAATACCTTGCGATGCTCCTGTCCCCAATCCGACAATTGTACTGAATGGAGTGACACCATTCGCAATAACCACATCTCCATTGTTTTGTGCGGCTTGTTTTATTTCGGATATGCTTTCCACGCCATCAAGATTCAACCTTTTGAGTGCATCCCCAACTGATTTCCCATTTCTTGAATCATCATCACAATTTATGTGCAAATCACCATTAAGGTACTCATTACCATCCTTATCCAACGCTCTGGCATTCGAGAAACTGTACTCCAAACCACCGGGATTATTTACACCATTACCGACCAATTCAAGGAACTCTTTGTTCTGGTCTGTTATCTCAACAAAACAAGAAGTATCGAAACTGCTTCCGCTTCCACTCCAATACAATTTCGCAACATAATACTTGTTGTCATATTTCGCCAACCCGCCGGGTGAAAATACATAATCCACATTTGCTTCTATTTCAATAAACTTTTCATCAACAACCTCCGGAATATTATTCCTTCCGAACGCTTGTGCATTTCTTCCCAACGCATATGTCATTGCACCAAACGCCTGTGAATAATCCCCCATGGCGGTTGTTCCAAATCCAAATGCTATCGAACCCGCACCATCACCGTTCGCACGCCCACGGCTTAACTGCCCGGTCATGACAGAATTATCAAAATTCAGCACAACTCTGGATAATAAATCCAGAATATTCATAGATAGCCAAGTTGACCTCAACTCCGTCCCGGCGGCAATCCTTTGCGTTGTAATATAAAACCCGGTACTTATTGCATCACTTTCATATGCTGTCGCAGGAGAATTCCGAACAAAAACAAGTTTTCCTTTCGGAATGACTCCGTGTTCCACTCCCCTCTGAAGAACGGTGCAAAGGCTCTCCTGCAACCCGCCGAGTTGGTCATCAATGATTTCCATGTCTGCATTGATACTATCTTGCGGTTCAGTGATGCTAAACCTGTCGGATATCTCATATTGCGTTAATTTTAATTTCGATGTTCTCTGCATTATTCCATCATCCTCCTTTGGTCTCTCTCCATCCTCATGACCTTTTTCTTTGATAGGGTTTCTATCCCACCATTCTGCCAAACCTTGACCCCATTCGGCAAACTCCGGGAATCTATGATGGGTTCAGCAAAACACCGACAATTGTACGTTCCTCCCGGATGATAAAACCCTTGACCTTCCGGGGAAGGAGGGTTGTTCCAGAAACAAACAACCCCCTCCATCCTCTGATGTGACAACCGGACTCTCTCATCCCGACAGGTTCGCCAGATGTAACATGGAATGCCAATATCCTCCGCTCTCGCCTGTGCGATGGCGGCGTTCGCCTTGGCACTCTCTGTTCGGGCAATCGTTTTGAGATTTTTCTGCATATGCTCCGGAATGACCTTACGCAATTCGGCTTCGATTTCCTCCGGTCTTTTACCCTCCACCGTCATCCGAAAAGCTAACTTTGAAGCATAATCTGCCCATTGAGAAGGAAGAGTTTTGATGTACTGTGAATTCTCACTCACCAACTCCCCGACTCTTCGCCCAACGCTCCCCTTCATTTCGTTCTTGATATACTCTGTAATCTCTTTCCCGATTGCCGACCTTCTTTTCGCCATATCCTTCCATGATTTTGCGGAACCAACCCTCTGCTCATTTATCATGTTGGTTATGGTCTTATCTATGTATTCATCCGCTTCCTTACTGAAAACGAAATCACGCATAGCCTTTTCAACCGGAACATTCCCCTTCCGAATCCTGTTGATAAGGTTCTGGAATGCCCTCGTTAACCTTTGCCCGAAAACCCTTTCCAATGCTTTGGGTACTCTGAACATCTCCATCCCTCCCACAAGAAACACCAACAGGACAGGCAAACCTGTTGGCATATCGGAACGCAAAAAATCCTGCTCGGGCAAAAGCAGGATTTTCACGCTCCATTCTTCTCACTAACGCACCACCGGGCAGGAGGAAACCCAATGGCGAGAACTGTTTTTTGTTGGCTTACGCCTTGACCTTCTCAATCTTCATGAAACAGAACTCATTCGGGTCAATCCAAATAACCTCGTCCTTTTTAAGAACTCCATTATCTTTCTCAACCCTTACCGCCATCTCATTTCCAACCTTCAGAGGGGTTCCAATGAACGGCTCAAAGGTATCCTCATCATCAAGACTTTCAAAGCGGTGAACACTATGGCTCTCAACCAACGCATCCATCTCTTTGTAAATCTCTTCAACACTTCTCCCCATTCAATCACTCCCTCTTCTCATCCGGGTAACAATGAAAACCATTCTCCCTTGAATATGTAATAGTAACCGTCCTCGTGGGTACCATGACATCAGACCCTCTTTGTACGGTGAACCCCAAATCTTTGTTGAAGGTCACTTGAGCCTTTTGTTCTCCACCCGCTTTAGAGTACCACTTACACTTCCCTTTGTCAATCGCATCCATGGCTTTCTGCAAAATGAACTCTGGACTCACACCATTGAAATAACTCTTTGGCATCTTCACAGGTTCTTTTGCTTCCCGACCATTCTCAATGGCTTTCTTGTACCTTTTCAAATCCCTTTGATACTGTTCCTCTGCGGCTTTTTCTGCGTGTCCCTTATCTCTATGCCTGTCCATTCCTTTCCGGTCAATTCCTTTTTTGAATCCTCCGGAAATCACATTCTTCACGGCTTTCTGTATTTCATCTTTGGACGGATGTCTTCCACCGGAACTCCCACTTCCGGATGTAAACCGTCCACTCTCTGGGTCATGATTCGGGTTCCCGCCGCCCTCATCTTTGGCTACATCATGACCTTCCCACGGCTTATACCATGCATTACCATTGTTCTGGTTCTTTCTCCAAGGAACATAATTTTCCGACTTCTGGGCGAACTCATTCCTTTTGGCAATCTTTTTCGCCATATCAATCCATTTCAGATTCTCCTTGGCTTGCTTCCTCTGCGATTGCCAATACTTGATTCCCTGTTCACCGACCAAAACACCATGCCCGGCTTCAGCAACAGACTCATTCCATAATGCCATCTTTTGCTTTTTCGACATCCCTTGCATCCCGGTATTGGCATATGAATAACCCTGTTCCTTCCTTTCGGAAATCATCTTCTCGGCTTCTGCGAGTCTTTCCTCTTGTGCCTTTCTCTGCTTCTCAATGGCTTCTTCCGGGAAACCAGACAAGGCATTGTAAACCGCAACTCCCGGCTTGGCTTTATGGTTCGGGTCGGCATATGAATGATAAACATCAAAGATGGCTTCTTGTTCTTCCTTGGTCAATCTCAACCTTTCCGGATACTCCGATTCAAGAAGTCCATTCTGCCCGAAATCTTTACGTTCTCGTTCTTCTCTCTCTTCCTTGGCTTTGCGTTCCTTATATTCCCGGTCTTCTCTTTCTTTCTCTTCCGGAGATTTTTTCTCTTCCTGCTCAAGCCATGAGAAGAAATCAAAAGGTTCCTCTTCAGAACTCCCTTCTGCGGAAGAACCTCCACCTTCACCGGAAGGAGCGGAGCCACCTCTTTGTCCAAGAACCCCCTTGTGATTGAAATTCCCAGACCCCTCTCCACCATCCTTCCGGAAAATCTTCCGGATTGCATCTCCGATAAATCCAGACGGTTTTACCTTCTTCTGCCTCTTCAAGGTTTCACTCTGAACCTTCATCACACTATCCGGGTCATTCATAAAATAGTGCTTGTTCTTCCGGACAAGAGCCTTGGCTTTCTCCATGTCACCTTTCATGGCGGCTTTGTAAACCTCACCCTTGACCTTTCTCATATGCCGTTCCTGTTCAGCATTCCCTTGAACCTTTTGATGTGTTGTGAGATTGCTCCAATCTTCCCTCTCACGATTGGCTTTTTCAACACTTGCCTTTGTTCTCATCTGCTGTCTGGACTCCGGGATATTGGCTGTCGGATTCGCAATGAACCCGACTCTTTCGGCAATACTCGCTTTATGCTGACCACGCCGATATCCCGGATGATTAAAATTTCCGGAACCGGGTCCACCATCCTTTCCCTCTTCCAGAATCTGTTTCACGATATCTTCATCAGAGGGTTCTTTTCTACTCTCGGTTGAATTTTCTCCACCGGATTCAACCGGGAGTTTGGGTTGTTCGGACGGCTTCTCAACTGCAACTTGAGATTCGCCCATTCCACCTTCAACCGGAGGTTGAGGTTGTTCGGACGGCATTTCAACCCCGCCTTGACCTTCTGGCATCATGGGCATATCCCCTCCATCCGGGGGCATCTCGCCCATCCCCATCTCGCCATTATCAACCTCATCATCGGCTTCTTCAATGGTCTCATCCGAAATCTTCGTCCAGACTCCGATGTCTTTTCCCATCTCCTTGAGTTCCATCAGAGCGGTTTTCCGACCAATCAATCCACCGGAGAACGCTTCAATGATTGTCCCGGTGAACTGACTCGCTATGCTCGCCCTCTGCTCCGGAGTTGTGGTGGCAATCGGCTCAAACACTATTTCCATGTCATTCGGTATTGCACCGAATATCGACATACAGATAACCGGAAGCAACTTTTCCAACGCAGGACGGAGTTGCCTTTCCTGCATCTGGGCAATAGCCTCATAATAGTTGTTCATATCGGATTCCCCGGTGGCATTCATCCCTTGCGGAGACCTCCCGAACAACTTCGTGGCGGGAATGTTCGCCGCTCCCGCCATGTCCATCATGAAACTCTCATACACTTCCGAAATCCCGGAGAAAGAATATGGGTGAGACTCCATATTGTCCTCTGTTCCCATAATCTGCACACCGAAACTCGTCAACAGGCGATTCTGTGCTTCGATTGCCGCCAGAACCTCTTTCTTCTGCTTGTTGGTTCCCATGCCAATGACTTCACCATAATCAGCCATTTTCAAAACACGGGTATTCGCTTGAAACACCAACTGTGCGATATTTGCCGAGGTTGCGTTCCTCTTCTGAAGTTCCTCATAGATGTGCTCCAATTCAGAAGCACCCCAATAATTCTCTATGATTTCCTCCTGCGGGGGCAAATCCCGACCAATGAACCGGAGAACTCTGGAATGGTGAATCCGTACCATCTCTCCATCATAGGAATCAATGACCACATCATACCACTTCGGCAATCCGAAATCTGGGTCATCCATGTCATCCTCCAACTCAATGGAAGGTGTAATTCCTGTGACCATATCCAGAACCAACAGACCCTTGAAAGAACCCGGCATTATCATGTCAAAATCCAACGGCTCTTCAAGCATATCTTCCTGCCCCTTGATAACCATCAGAGCAAGCGAACCACCATAGAGTCTCGCCCAACGCATGGCATTGGTCAATTCTCCCTTCACATTATGCTTCGCTTCCACCTTCTTGATTTTATCAATGAGGTTCTGGTTCAATTCCGTGGACAGGGTGTACCACTCTCTGGTGGCATCCTCGCACGGCATATCAATGATTCTTTTGGCTATCCAATTCTCCCGATACAGAACTGTAAGCAATTCATAATTCCGGGAAATGTTACTCCTTACATAATCCCCGGAAGATTGAAGGGGTGATGCTTCTCCCAGACTTGCGGGAAGGTTTACATAGCCATCCTTCGCTTCAACCACTTTATCATTGGCTTCAAGCCTTTCCTCACTCACTATCCGTCACCCCCCTCATGAGTCTGAATCTGTTAATCAATGTTTTGACAAGATACCGCAAGGCATCCATCGCATGGTCATGCTCCTTCAAGGGTTGTTCTACTCCCCTCAACTTCGCTTTCTCATCCCACACATAGGAATGCACTTCACTTTGGAGCATCGGGCAGTTCCTTTTCTCTGCCTTGATTCTCCTTTGCTGAATCATCGTGGCTACCACACTAATACCATCCCGGACTTCATTGTCGGCTTGCTTTATCCGGAAACCCCGATTCTTCAACTCCGCTATGAATGATGCCGCTGAAGGGTCAATGATAATCTGCAAATCCCTATCCTCACCGACAAAATCCACCAAATCATCCGCATACTGACTATCGGTCTTCTGTGCCTGTGTCACCGATGAATCCCAATAATATTCGTTTCGGATGTAGAACATATCCCCATCAAAGAACGCATCAAGATACACCATTGGGTTATGCGTACCATAGTCGATAGCCACATACCGAATCATGTCTTGGTACTGTTCCTCCGGGTTAACCTCCACATATGTGTTCTCATCATCCTCCCACATTGGGTAAATGGCTCCCTCTGCGGAAACCCACATCCCCAATATGTACTGCTTGAAGAACACTCCGGTGAAGGAGCGGTAATAAGAATCTCTGATTTCTCTGGACAGGGTAAGATTATCATCCATCACAAAATGTAGATAATACATCCCGATTTCTTTTGCCCTGTCTATGAAATCAATCTTGAAATAGTGGTACGCGCCCCGTGGGTTGCAGTTCATGAAAATCTTGCTTCCTGCAACAGAACACCGACCAATCATCTGGTCGGTGAAACTCCGGGGAAACAGGGCAATTTCATCAGCGAGGCATCCAGCCGCCGTCATTCCCTGTAAACTATCCTGTGACACCTCATTCGATGCACCGAATGTGTGATACACATTATCACCAATCGTGATTCTGCCCTCACCACGATTGTAAGTGTATTCCCAACCCCATCTACGCAGGATGGCGAACATCGGACTCAACACATTCCTCTTCAATGCACCGATGCTCCGTCCCGCTATAATGAAATCTCTTCCATTGAATGTTGCCTGTGACCATTGAAGGAATGAACAAATCATGGCAATGGTTTTACCACTCCGGATAGCACCATCAGCCACAATCATTCGGTCATTCTTGTGTGGTGACCCCTCCCGCCACCAATTCAGAATCTTCTTTTGCTTCCGTGAGAACTCTTGAAACTCAAACCCTTGGTTATTCTTGGCTCTCATCGTCCTCTACCTCGTCAGAGAACAACCCTTCGACTTCTTTCTTGGTGGGAGAGGATAGTTGAGCGAATTCCTTCATGGCTGATGCCCTTGACTTCATTGCTTCGGCATCTCTTTCCTGCAATGATAATCCATCTGTCTGACCCAATATGTTCTTCCCCAGAAAAATAGCCATTGATGCGTTCTTCTCCGCTAACCGGAACTGCATCCTCCGGAGCGAGACTTTTCCCTTGCCCAATCCCTTTAACTTGCACTCCGAAAAAGTCACCTTGTTCCGCTTATTGGTCAGCGTATCAACTGTGACATCCAGAGCATTGGCTATTTCCTCATCGGTACACATATACCCGGCAAGAGTCTCAATCAACTTCTTGCCCCGGTCATTGATTGTCAGAAACGGTCTCCCGCCCCCGGAGGGATGTTCATCCATGTAATCACTCTTCGCCATCCTCTAACCCCCTCAAACACCCTTGATGGGTATCTTGATAATCGGGTTATAGTCGAACAGTTTCTTCTTCGATGTCATTCCCTTGTTGGAGCCATCAATTCTGACTATCTTTGACCCCCATTTTTTCTGCAACGCTTTCAGCTGTTGCATCTCCCTCTGATAATTCCTGTATGTAGCACATCCTCCCGCCTGTTCGGATTGCTTGACATTATAGGTCAGAAAATTCAACCGCAGACATCCCCGATACCTGTTGCATTGTTGAATCGTCATATCATAATCCTCTTTCAGAGGAAGGTTCTCATCATACAGGCACTCATTTCCATTCAAGAACACTTGAAAGGGTCCCCCGATGTATGAGGACATACTGAAGGGCGTGTATTCCCGGTAGGAGAGTTTATCTTGATTGCAATTCGCTCCCCAGAACTTGTACCCGAACTCATCGCAGACGATACTATACTTTTCCAATGTGGCAAGGAACTCTTCTTCGGTGAGTTTTCTCTTCACCCCTCTGGTTCCTTCCATCTCCCAACGGTACATGCCCTCCATGTCATCGTCTATGATACAAACCACATCAAAACCATTGGCGAACTCTGTCTGCATGATATAATTCCGAATCCTGCACAGATTCCCCTGTACTCCATCCGGAACGGCTACAATGTGGTCTTCATGCCCGGGGTTGGCATCCACATAGGCTTCATACTCTGAACGGTCAACATACACATATGGGCAATTCAGATATTTGAATGTTGCGACCTCTGGTCTTTTGTATGATGGAATACAAACTCGTATTTTCATCACACATCACCAACTAACTTGTTGAGAGCCATCGCACCATTCAGAACTCTCCCGACTCCAATCTGCATCCGCTTGTCAGATATTTTTCCATCCTTCCGGGCAGACAACGCTTTCACCTGTTTGATGTCGAAAATGCTCAATGCCTGTAACCAATCCACCTCCGTGTCAAACTTCAGAACAAGGAAATTGTTTTCCTCCCCCAACACTTCGGTGAACTCAACCTCTGGCTTCTGCACTTCGGCTTCCTCCGCTATCTCTTCATCCAGAGGCTCAAACCCGAACTGTTCAAGGTCAATATTGAAAATATCATCCATCTCCATTGCCAGAAGTTCCTCATCCCACTCCGACAATTCAGATGTTTTGTTGTCCGCAAGACGGAAAGCCTTGACCTGTTCCTCATCAAGGTCATCTGCCAGAATACATGGAACTTCCTCCATCCCCAACTTCTTCGCCGCCTTGACTCTGGTGTGACCGCAGACGATAACTCCATCTTTATCAATCACCACCGGAACCTTAAACCCGAACTCCCGAATAGAATTGGCTACCGCATCAACCGCACTATCATTATTCCGTGGGTTTCTCTCATACGGAATAATCTCATCCGGTCTTTTGTAGACCACTTGCAACTTGCCCATTGCATTTTCCTCCTTCACATAACATGATGTATTGGTCTATCATTTCCTCCACATAATAAGGACGGCGTGGATATGCCCAACGCCGTGTCTCCGATGTGTAATATTCCCGGACTTGACAATCCCTCAACTGAACTGTTTCTTTCCAATTCCATACGTTATGTTCTACCACGATGGCAATTGCCCTTTTGCCACCATCACGAGCCATGTTTACGAACCGCTGAAGAAACAACTTCTGCCCCTGTGGAACTATCACTCCTTGGCTTTTAACCTCACCAATCACCCAAATCCTGTTCCGGAATTCCATACAGAAATCTATGTCAGAGAGTGATGCACCATCGTACTGAATACCATCAAACGAAATCAACTGTTTCGCCTTCCCGATGTTATAGAACGGCATGGGCATCACCTCCCATCTTTTTCATTTGTCGAATAAGAAAGGGAAGGGTTTTATGCCCTTCCCATACCTCTGGTGATGGTATTATATCACACCAAAATTCCCACGTCAACGGTCAAAATTCGGTCACTTTTCGGTCACTTTTCGGTCAATCCATGATTTTGCGGTCTTTTCCCAATCAATGAACCACCCGCACTGGTTACAGAACTTTGCCCCATTTTCAAACCCCAAAACGTTGTGACAATGCCCACACTGC
>Ga0310690_10004651_pt1 | contig 19260 bp, 14 predicted proteins | sample AusTroGonzalo_MG_2_FD_207661 | JGI IMG/M metagenome (GOLD analysis project Ga0310690, IMG submission 207661) | Bovine rumen microbial communities from tropical cattle in Woodstock, Queensland, Australia - Gonzalo_04 (v2) (version 2) | ecosystem: Host-associated > Mammals > Digestive system >...
AGTGTCACGAAAAACTGATAGCTCTCTTTGTCCAAAAATTCAATTGCAAATTTAATAAATTAATCTTGATTTAGAGCATCCTTTGGAAGAAAACTGCAGAATATCTGCAAAATTTCCTTTTTTTCCTTAATAATTGTATTGATATAGTGGGAAAATTGTTCTCCATTACAATATTATCACAAGATATCCGTTTATATGGTAAATACATTGAAAGTATCTATGCGTACCGTATTGAAATCTATTCCGATGCTTATTATCACAGCTGCGATTTTGCTTCTGTGGTTACATGGAGATGACATTTTAATCTCTATGTTTCTTATTTTCCTCATCCCTCTATTCCTTGTTTGCATCATCACCAGCATTATTTTCATGTTTAAGTCAAGGAAACTGGCAACAATAGGACAAAAGGTGTTGTTCTTCTGGAGCATCTTCAACATCCTCTTCTCCATCGCTTACTATATATTTGGGCTACCTAACCAACGATGCAATCCAGACATTATGGCTGAGCATTACGAGAAATATGCCAATGATATGGACGAACTGGTGGCATACGTAGGTAATGCCCTTGAAGATAGTGCCTATATCACTTTGGAATTCGAAAATGGCCAACCTTCAATCTTTCATGTCAAGGCTCAAAACGATTCTCTTGTTACCAGCAACTGGAACGAAGATGCCATGATGAAACAAGATTCCCTCATGCAGGTTGTTGGTCTTACCAAGGAAGAATTTGAGCATATCCGCGAACGCCTTGACGACATGGGATGCATTGGAATCTGTATGGCTCAAGGACGAAATTGGGCTGAAATCTGGTTCCGGCGTGTTGGTATGGGAAAGTACTCATATAGGCTTTCTTATGTCCCAATGAGTCAGGAGGAAAAACAATACATATTGGATAATGGAGAGTACATTCCTTATAGCGACAAAGTCACGTTTGTGTATGGAGGAGGTGTATTCGGCTCACAGAGTTTCTCTAAGGAACAAAAGGAGGAATTCCTTCGCAAACACAAACCTTGGTAAGCTAAAGAAATCAGCAATGAAAGAAATCAAATTATATCACAAGGTCTGGGTGATTCTGCCCGTTCTTCTTATCTTGTTGGGTTTAACCATCGTTTTTCTCATCCCTATTACCAAAGGATTAAACCAGCGGTTCTGGATATTGAATTGGTTTATGCTGCTGCTTTCAGGTGCGACCTTTCTTTGGGGGCTTTCCGTTATCATTCGTGAGCGGGTATTACATAAACATGCTATCATCATCACGGATGAAAAACTCATCGTCGGTAAAAAGGAATATTTCTTCGCTGATATCCACCATTTCGACCTTGTTTATTTCTCCCAAACCACCAATATACGCATTCACTACAAGCCCGACGTGGAAGCCAAGAAGAGGAGTGAGGCAAAGGGAATTGACCGCATCAGCCGTAAGATAAATCGTATCTTTACGGGTGCAGAGGATTGTATTCAAGTCGCCAATCTCACCATGAAACCCGAGCAGCTTTGCAACCTGCTCAATAAGCGAGTGAAACAGAGACTTGTATCACAGCAATCATAGAAACATTTCGGGAGGATGTCGCCACGGCGCATCCTCCCGAATCATTATTATTTACTTCCTGCTCTATCTCGCAGTCGGCTGGCTAATTATATTGTTCTTTGTCCTAATTTTTATAGTTTCCAGCCCTTGGCCTTAGCAGCCGCCACTTGCGAACTGGTCATCACGTTCTGTTCGTTCCCCTGAGAATCGATGACTTTCAGTTCGCCCTCATCGACTTTCGGCAGGCCGTTCACAAGCGCATCCATTGCTGCACCCTTGATTTGGTTGCCGCTGCATGACAGCGTTTCCAGCTCCGTACAGTTCGACACGTCGAGCGAAGTAAGCTGATTGCCGGAGCAAGCCAGCGATGTCAGCGCCGTACATTTCGACACATCGAGCGAAGTCAGCTGGTTGTAGCTGCAAAGTAGTATATCCAGCTTCGTACAGTTCGACACGTCGAGCGAAGTCAGCTGGTTGTCGCCGCAGGTCAGCGTTTCCAGTGCCGTACATTTCGACACATCGAGCGAAGTCAGCTGATTGTCGTGGCCATACACAAGTTCCAGCTTCGTACAGTTCGACAAATCGAGCGAAGTAAGTTGGTTTTCGGTGCACATCAACTTTTCCAGCTCCGGACAGTTCGACACATCGAGCGAAGTCAGATTGTTTTCGTAGCACATCAACAATGTCAGCTTCGTACACTTCGACACGTCGAGCGAAGTCAGCTGATTGAAGGAGCAGTTCACATCTGTCATCGCCGCGTTCTTCGAAAAATCGAGCGATGTCAGCCCGTTGTGGGCGCACATCAACGATGTCAGTGCCGTACAGTTCGACACGTCGAGCGAAGTCAGCTGATTGCCGGCGCAGTTCAGGCCCGTCAGCGCCGTGAAATATTCAATGCCCTTCAGACTCTGAATGCTTTTCTCAATCAAGATGAGTTCTGTGACTCCCGCAATTTCATCGTCCGTTAGCACACCGTCCTTGCCATAGTCCTGACTGAGCAAATAGTCTCTGAAGTTCTCGTCCGGGAAATTCGTCTCGTTGATGGTCACGCCGCCCGAACACGCCGTCAGCATCGTAAGCAGAGCCGTCGAAATGAAAAGAATTGTTTTCTTCATAAGCATAATTTTAAAATTGTTAGTATTGAGTGAACATTAAGCGTTAAGTTTTCGCCTGCGAAGTTACGACTTTTCCCCGAAACTTCCAAACATTTCCCACATTATTTATTATATAGCAAAGGATTCGCCCGTTTTTTTCATTCCTTGTCCGTAATAAGCGGTTTTTCCTGCTCAATCTCGCAGTCGGCTGGTTGCCAGATATTCTCGTCGAGGATGACCGCACCGATACGCTCGGCATGGATGTGTCCCGTGCGAGGATTCTTCACACTGACGATCGGTCCGACGATATCTGCATGGAGGCTGCTGTACTCGAAAGCGAGGTCGCAGTCGTCGCCCATCGTGCAGTCTTCCATCACGAGTCCCTGGGCATAGCAGAGCGGCTGAGTGCCGGTGATGTGGCAGCGCACGAGGCGCAGGTTGCGACTATGCCAGCCGAGGTATTCGCCGTTGATGGTAGAGTCGATGACCGTCACGTTCTCCGTGTTCCAGAACGCATCCTTCGTATTAAGCAGCGAGTTGCGGATCACGATGTTGCGGCCGTATTGGAAGCCGTAGTTGCCGTTGAGCCGCAGGTTGTCGATTTCGATGTCCTCGCTGTGCATCATGATGTAGTCGGCATGTTCCGCCTCGATGTCAGTCAGCCGTATGCCGCGGCAGTGCCACAGCGTTTCCAGCGCATTCACAAGCCGAACCCGACTGAGTTCCAGACGCTCGCAGTCGCGGAACATCTTCGGAGCTTCGACCAGCGTGTCCTCCATCCGCAGCTCTTTCGTGTACCATATCGCCGCACGACCGCCCTCCTCGAACCGACAGTTCGTGATGCTCACTCGCTCGTTATGCCAGAACGGGTATTTCCCCTGAAATGTGCATCCATCGGCCGTGATGTCCGTGCAATGCTTCAGTCCGGACTCGCCCGGACCGATGACAACTTGTTCCAACGCGATGTCCCTCAAACCAAATAGCGGACGCTCGCCCGAGAATTCCTTGTTTGATATAATCATATCCTTTTTCTTATTTTTGCCTCATAGGCCTCATTAGCCCCATAGGCCCCATTCGGCTCATTTTATTTTCTTTATCAACCTTATCAGCATTACCACTCCACGCACACTTAGCTCGGCAGCCATCGCAATCCATACACCCGTCAAACCCCACTGCGCAGCCACTAATGCCGCGAACGGAATACGGATGAGCCAGATGCTTCCAAGTTGCATGAGGCTTGGGATGAACGTGTCGCCCATACCCACAAAGATGCCGTAACAGATGATCGATGTGGCGAACAGCGGCTCGGCAAATGCCTCGATGCGCAGGACGCGAGTGGTCAGCTGTTGCACATCGATGTCGGGCGTCATCAGCGTCATGATGTCGGGCGCAGTGATGTACATCACCACCGCCAGCACCGACATAATGCCCACGCCCAGCATCAGCGTGATGAGTGCAAATCGGCGGATCAGGTCCTGGCGCTTTGCACCCACACTCTGTCCGATGAGCGTCGTCGCCGCCTCACCGATACCGTAGCCCGGCATGTAGCACAGGCTCTCGATGATGATGCCCATCGCATTGGCCGCAATCGCCACCGTTCCGAGCGGAGCCACAATGACCGTCGATGTGATTTGTGCTACACACGATATGATGCGCTCCAGTCCGATAGGCGACCCGATCTTTAGCGCTTTCTTCAGCACACGTTCGGTCGGAAGCCAACGCCCTGCGAAGCTCAACCGCAACTCCTTCGACACCCTACATATATAATATATAAGGTATATCGTGCCCAGCATCCATGCCACTAAACTACCGATTGCAGCACCCAAAACGCCCAGTCCAAAGCCGGGACATGTGAAGTGAATGCCCAGCAGTTCGACGGGCCTTGTCGGGAAAATCATGAAGAAGTTGAACACCACATCCATAGCACAGATAACCACCGAAACGATGCTCGGCACCTTCATGTTACCGCTACATCGCAGCATCGAAACGATCAGCACATAGGTGATGAACGTCGGCGTGGCGATAGCGAAGACGAGGAAATAAAGGCCTGCATCTCCCACAATGTCCTCATTTCCTCCCAACCAAATCGGCAGCTGCAGACTGATGCTTCCGCTCACGATCATCATGAACGTTCCGAATATCAAAGCCGCGAAGAATGCCTGCCTAAGCACATCATTCGCCTCAGCCTTTTTATCCGCCCCGAATAGGTGCGCCACCTGCACAGAAAACCCCGAAACCATGGCGCTGCAGATACCTCCCAGCAGCCATGTCGACGTAGCCACCAGTCCGATGGAAGCCGTAGCATTCGCACCCAGACTACCCACCATGGCCGTATCGATATAGTCCATGATGATGTTCGTGAGGTTCGACAGAATAGCTGGCAAGCTCAGCATGAAAGCCAAGCGAACCTGCTCGCCGAGTCGCACCGCGTCGGTCGAGTGAATCGTCTGTTCCAATCGCTCTTGTGTAGTCATCGGGTGGTAGTTTCCTTAAAACTAATCTTATTTTGCTGCAAAGATACGAAAAAATACCTAATTCATGATGCATATTCCATAATTATTTGCTAACTTCGCTGCAGTTTATTCAATACGAAAAGGTAAATCGTTAAAACTTGAAATAGTAAAAGGTAAATCGTTAAACAGTAATGTAAAGATGAATATCACAGAGCGTTTCTTATCATACGTTAAGTTCGATACCCAGTCGAGCGAAGACGCCCAAGGCTGTCCCAGTACCCCGAAGCAACTCGTGTTTGCAGAGTATCTGAAGAATGAACTCATCAGCGAGGGTCTGACCGAAGTAGAGATGGACGAACATGGCTACATCTACGCCACACTTCCAGCCAACACCGACGCCGATGTGCCGGTCGTAGGCTTTATCGCCCACATGGACACAAGCCCCGATTGTTCGGGCAAAGACATCCGTCCGCGTATCGTCAGCAACTACGATGGTAAGGACATCATTCTCAGCGAAGGCATCGTCTCTTCGCCCGACAAGTTCCCAGAACTTCTCAGCCATATTGGGGAAGACCTTATCGTCACCGACGGCCACACATTGCTCGGAGCCGATGACAAGGCTGGTATAGCAGAGATAGTGCAGGCGATGGCCTATCTGCAGCAGCATCCCGAGGTGAAGCACGGCAAGATTCGCATCGCATTCAATCCCGACGAAGAGATTGGTATGGGCGCACATCTGTTCGATGTCGAGAAGTTCGGATGCCAGTTTGCCTACACCATCGACGGTAGTGAGGTAGGGGAGTTAGAGTTCGAGAACTTCAACGCCGCATCGGCCAAGATTCACATCAATGGGTGCTCTGTCCATCCAGGCTATGCTAAAGGAAAGATGATCAACGCCGGCCGTATCGCCACTGAACTTGTACAGATGCTCCCGCAGGACGAAACGCCTGAGACCACCGAAGGTTACGAAGGTTTCTTCCACCTCACAAGTATTCAAGGCGGATGCGAATCGGCCGATTTGTCCTTCATTATCCGCGACCATAACCGCAAAAAGTTCGAGCAACGCAAGGAACGCATGGAGGAGGTCATCGCTGTCATCAACGCTAAGTATGGCGAAAGCGTCGCAGAACTTACTTTGAACGACCAATACTACAACATGCGAGAGAAGGTAGAGCCTATGATGTACATCATTGACATAGCCAAACAGGCGATGCAAGAAGCAGGTGTTACGCCCCGCATCCAAGCCATTCGTGGCGGTACCGACGGCGCCCAACTCTCGTTCAAAGGCCTGCCATGTCCCAACATCTTTGCAGGCGGAATCAACTTCCATGGTCCCTACGAATTCTGTCCTGTACAGTCCATGGAGAAAGCGATGATGACCATAGTTAACATCAGCAGATTAGTTGCAGAATAGATGGAAGCAAGACTCGATAAATGGCTGTGGGCAGCCCGCATTTTCAAGACCCGTTCGATTGCCATCGATGCATGTAAGAACGGCCGTGTTATGATGAATGGTGTGAAGTTAAAGCCTTCACGTATGATAAAGGAAGGCGATGAAATACAAGTCCGTAAACCGCCTGTAACCTACACGTTTCGTGTTCTGCAAGCCATCCAGAACCGCGTAGGAGCCAAACTCGTACCCGAGGTGTTGGAGAACATCACAACGCCCGATCAGTACGAACTCCTCGAGATGAATCGAATCAGCGGCTTTGTGAATCGTGTACGAGGTACAGGCCGTCCCACAAAAAAAGAACGCCGCGATTTGGACGAATTTGTCCAACCGGCATTCTTTGGTGATTTCGATTTCGACTTCGATGATGACGAAGATGAGGAATAACAAATAAAGGTGCAACGATTGTTGCACCTTTATTTGTTATTGTAATTGTTCATGGCGAAGGTGATGCCCGATAGGCAAAACGCCTTGATCATTTCACACGCCACACCCACACGTTCATCCATCTTTTCCAACTCCTCAGGTTCAAACTGTCCCAACACAAAATCGATTTGAGTGCCGTGAGGAAAGTCGTTGCCTACACCGAAACGAATACGTGCCCATTGCTGAGAGCAGAGAACGGAAGCAATATTCTTAAGCCCGTTGTGCCCACCATCGCTCCCACTTGGACGCAGACGTAGTTTGCCGAAGGGTAGGGCGAGGTCATCGCAGATAATGAGCAGGTTTTCGGGATGGATATTCTCCTTGTTCATCCAATAGCGCACGGCATTTCCGCTGAGGTTCATGTAGGTCGATGGTTTCAGCAACACCAGTTCGGCATTCTTCACACGTCCCATCCCGACAAACCCATAGCGCTTGTCTTCAAATGAAATGTTGGATGCCTTCGCAAAAGCATCCAACACTCTGAAACCTATGTTGTGGCGGGTGCCATCGTATTCGTCACCGATATTACCCAGACCAACAATCAAATACTTCATTGGCTGACAATTATTCTGCTGCTCCCTCTTCTGCAGATGCTTCAGCGGCATCAGAAGCAGAACGAGCTGCACGAGTCATACGAACGCCACATACGACAACTTCCTTAGGAGTGACGATTTCGAGATTCTCGAAGTTCAACTCTTCCACCTTGATAGACTTACCGAGTGCGAGGCTTGTTACATCGATGTCGAGGGTGTCAGGGAAGTTTGTGTAAACTGCCTTAACTTTCAGTTTGCGTACACTTGCAGTAAGCTTACCACCGGCCTTCACACCTTCAGCCAGACCATTGAGCTTGATAGGAATTTCCATCACTACTGGCTTGTCTTCTGTAATCTGGTAGAAGTCAACATGCAGAGGACGATCGGTTACGAAGTCCGTCTGGAGAGCCTTGAGGATAGCCTTTACTGGCTTGCCATCGAGGTTGAGGTTTACGATGTACACGTTTGGAGTATAGAGCAACTTAGCCAACTCCTTGTTTGTAACTGTGAAAGACTGAGCAACAGGGAGACCCTTCTCGTCTTTCTCAACACCATAGATAACGCATGGAACCAAGTCCTGCTTACGGATTTCGCGACTTGCCTTCTTACCAAGGTCCTTACGAAGAGTTCCGTTCAATGAGATTTCTTTCATTTTTGTTTGTTTTTTGTGTTACTATAAATTAAGTTTTGTGCTTAATTCGCCATCACACGTAGTCTTGCGACTTTAGAGTGTTGCCCAAAAAAGCGGTGCAAAGTTAGTAAAAAAAAATGAATCACACGGCAAAACGGGCAATAATTCAACGAAATCAATGCTTAACATCCAAAAAATAGTTTTTTTTGCTTGTATTTGCCTTGTTTTTTGTGCCTTTGTACCCAAATTGTAAAAATAGTAATGAATTATTAATATGAAAAGATCTTTTTTAAGTTTCATCTTGTTAATTAGTACCACCATTGTGGTTGCTTGGGGACAGGGTATGTCTGATTCTGACGTTATTAGCACAGCGGCTTCGATGGCGAAGTCGGGAGCTTCAGAAACAACGATTGCATCGACATTATTAAGACGTGGTGCAACGATGGCTCAGCTACAACGTATTCGTCAGGAAAATAGCCATGAGATTTCAAAACGTGGATTGGATGCTGTGGCAGACAATGCTTTGGCTGTTGGCACAGGAGGGCGTATGAGAACAAACAATCATGAAGGAGCTGGATCCAGTGAGGCAACCGCTCAGAATGTATCAGTTGCCGCTGCAGCAGTTCCTGATGACCCAGTTGCTCCAACAGGTCAACATGTGTTTGGACGGGATATATTTAATAATAAATTATTGTCGTTTGAACCGTCCATGAATTTGGCAACACCTGCAAATTATGTTTTGGGGCCTGGCGACCAACTTATTGTTGACGTATATGGTGCTTCTCAAGAAAGTTTGAAATTGGTGATTAGTCCTGATGGTGATGTGACGATTCCTGAATGTGGTCCGGTTCATGTGAGTGGCCTTACTGTTTCAGCTGCGCAGAATCGCATTCGTGGAGCTATGGGTAGTTTCTACCAGACTTCAAGCATTCGAACTACATTAGGTCAAACACGTTCAATCACTGTAAACGTGATGGGTGAGGTTAGAGTACCAGGTACATATACGTTGAGTGCTTTCTCTACGGTGTTCCATGCTCTTTATATGGCTGGAGGTATCAGCGAGTTGGGTACATTGCGTGATATTCGCGTTGTTCGTCAAGGTAAAGTGATTTCTGTTGTCGATGTCTACGAATTCATCTTAAATGGTAGATTGGCCGGTAACATCCGTCTGGCTGAAAACGACGTTATTCAAGTTGGAACCTATCAGTGTATCGTAGAAATCAGTGGACATGTGAAACGTCCTATGGCATATGAAATGCGTAAGGATGAAAGTCTTTCTACGTTGCTTGAATATTGTGGAGGCTATACAGGTGATGCTTATAAAAGAGGTATTCGTCTGCAACGTAAGAATGGTAAGATGAAGAGTGTACACAATGTCGAGGAATTTGATTTCTCAAATTTCAAGGTTGAGGATGGTGACGTTGCTACAGTTGATGGTATTTACGACCGATATGAGAATATGGTTGAGATCCGTGGTGCGGTGTTCCGCCCAGGAATGTATCAGTTAGGAGCAAAGACCTATTCTGTTCGTACACTTATCGAAAGTGCCGATGGACTTACGGAAATGGCTATGGTTAGTCGTGCAGTACTACGTCGTTTGAAGCCTAATCGTACTCAGGAAGTGATTCCAATTGATGTAGAAGGAATAATGAATGGTACAATTGCTGACTTCCCTCTCCAAAACGAAGATGTATTGCATATTTCTACTTCAGAAGAGCACACGCATCATCGCACATTGACCATTGGTGGTGAGGTGCTATTCCCTGGAACTTTTGATTTCGCAGATAATACTACCATAGAAGACTTGATTCTTCAAGCTGGTGGATTGACAGATGCTGCTTCGACTGCAAAGGTTGATGTTTCCAGAAGAATTCGTGATCCCAAGGCTACAACCGTTGGAGAAGAAACATCAAAGAACTATACATTCTCTATCAAAGATAATTTTGTGGTTGATGGTGAAGGGTTTGTTCTTGAGCCTTTTGATATTGTTCAGGTGAGAAGAAGTCCTGCCTACAAGGCACCATTCTCTGCTTCTATTGAAGGCGAAGTTATATATGCTGGTACCTTTATTATGGAAACCAAGAATCAGCGACTCAGTGATTTGGTGAAGGCCGCAGGTGGTGTTTCTCCTGATGCCTATGTGCGTGGTGCGCGTTTGATTCGTAATATGACTGCCGATGAGCGTGCACGTATGAGTGAAGTACTTGAATTAGCTCGTCAGAATCAGGGAGACAAAGAAGACTCAATCAGTATAGCAAAAGTCATGGAATCTTCAACCTATTCAGTTGGTATTCACCTTGACGAAGCACTGGCACATCCGGGTGGAATGGAAGATATTGAAATCAACGAAGGTGATAGATTGATTATTCCTCGATATAATCACACAGTAAGAATTTCTGGTGAAGTTCGTCGCCCGAATACCGTAGCGATGAAAGAAGGATTGAAGTATAAGGATTATGTTGAGTTGGCTGGCGGATTTGGTGCTCGCGCAAAGAAAAAACATGCATTTATCATTTACCAGAATGGTACGATGGCAAGAGCCACAAAAGGTAAGATAGAGCCAGGATGCGAAATAATTGTGCCAACGAAGCCGAAGAAAGAGGGTATTCCGCTTGCTCAGTGGTTAAGTATCGGTACAACAGCAGGTGCATTAGGTACAATGGCTGCAGCGATTGCCAACTTGTCAAAATAAACTAAAATAGCAAAGAAACTATGCAAAAAGAACAAGAAAAGAACGTCAATGAGGAATCAAAAGCCATGAAGGTTGACTACGGCAAGTTATGGCAAGATGTGAGGAAACACAAGAAGTATTTCTATATTGTACTTCCAATAGTGTTTGTTGTTGTTGCAGCTCTTTCACTTTGCTTACCTAATTATTATAAATGTACTGTAATGCTTGCTCCAGAATTGTCAGGCAGTATGGCAAGGCGTGCCAGTTCGTTGTCAACAATAGCTCAGAACTTTGGTATCAGCTTAGGAGGTGCTTCTTCGAATGAAGGAGACGCACTTTTTCCCACACTCTATCCAGAATTGATGAACAGTGTCACATTCCGTGCTTCGCTATTTCCTATACAGGTACAGAGAGAAGATGGTGGTAAGTATATGACATACTATGATTATCTCAAGGATGGTCAGAAGTCCCCTTGGTGGTCACAGGCAATCGGTGCAGTGACAGAAGCAATCGGCTCTCTCTTTGCGTCCGAAGACGAGGAAGGTAAGAGCCGTGAAGTGAATACATTTAAACTGACCAAGGAACAATTCCAGATATGCAAGATGCTGGAGAAAAAAGTAGTTTGTGATGTGGATAAAAAGACGTTGGTGATTACCATTGATGTGACCGACCAAGACCCTCTTATTGCAGCTACGATAGCTGATTCTGTGCAGCAAAAGTTGCAGGATTTTATCACAGATTATCGTACTCGTAAGGCACGAATTGATTTGGAGCACAATAAGAAGATTTATGACGAGACGAAGGCTCGTTATGACGCAGCTGTGCAGCAATACGCGACCTATGCTGATGCAAACCAGCGTGTGTTTCTAGAGAGAGTACGTAGTAAACAAACAAAACTGCAGAACGAATTGTCAATTCAGACGCAGGCATATCAGCAGATTTCTGCTCAGGTATTAGCAGCAGAAGCTAAGGTGCAAGAAGAAACTCCGGCATTCACAACTTTGCAACCTGCTACCGTTCCTTTGAAAAAGGAAGGGCCTAAACGTGGACAGATATGTATTATCTTCCTCTTCCTTGCTTTCATTGGAACAGTGCTATATTGTATCCATAAGGAAGGTGACTTGATTCCGATGTCAAAGTCGCTCTTGGGTTTGGGTGGCGATGATGATGAAGATATATAATATTAATTTGGCGCTCAGTCATAAGAATGGGGTTGTGGAGTCACAATCCCATTTCCTTGTCTGATTATCTCTAATTTATTCTCCATACAATAAACATGCATGAAAAAACGAGCTAACTTCTCAGTCGGCTCGTTAGTTTTATGAAAAAGTCTTTACCTTATAGCAAAACTATATTACTTATAGCTTATCGAGTGCAAATTTATGCAATTAATATTTATCCGCCAAATATTTTTAGTGTTTTTTTGAACATTCTTTTCAAAAGTGTCACATAAAGTTGCTTTTTTGTCCACAATTGAAGTTTTATGGTCTAAAAGGAACGAGTGGCGTTATTTTGGCGGGTTAACCATTCATGGTTGCGAGGAACTCTTCGTTGCTCTCTGTACGCTCGATATGCTTGAGGATTGTATCCATTGCTTCGAGGTTGGTCATGTCGGCAATGTGATTGCGTATAATCCACATGCGGCGACGTGTATTCTCGTCTTGAAGCAGGTCATCACGACGCGTACTTGACGCGATGAGGTTGACAGCAGGGAAGATGCGCTTGTTGGAGAGGGCACGATCGAGTTGCAATTCCATATTTCCTGTACCCTTGAATTCTTCGAAGATTACTTCGTCCATCTTCGAGCCGGTGTCGATGAGGGCTGTGGCGATGATGGTGAGCGATCCTCCGCCTTCGATGTTACGTGCGGCACCGAAGAACCGTTTTGGTTTCTGTAAGGCGTTGGCATCGACACCACCTGTGAGTACCTTTCCTGATGCTGGACTGACAGTGTTATAGGCGCGGGCCAGACGTGTGATGGAGTCGAGGAAGATGACCACATCGTGTCCGCATTCCACCATGCGTTTTGCTTTCTCGAGCACGATGTTTGCAATGCGAACGTGGTTGTCGGCAGGGGCATCGAAGGTTGAAGCGATGACTTCTGCATTTACTGTACGAGCCATGTCGGTTACTTCTTCTGGACGTTCATCAATGAGCAGCATCATCAGATATGCTTCTGGATGATTGCGTGCGATGGAGTTGGCGATATCTTTCATCAGCAGGGTCTTACCTGTCTTTGGCTGTGCAACGATGAGTGCGCGTTGGCCTTTGCCGATTGGCGAGAAGAGGTCGACGATGCGTGATGATGGTGAATCGTTTTTGCCGCTGCAGAGTTTGAATTTCTCTTCTGGGAACAGCGGTGTGAGGTATTCGAACGGTACGCGGTCTCTGACAACTGCAGGTGCGCATCCGTTGATTTTGTTGATGTTGACCAGTGGGAAGAATTTCTCTCCTTCGCGTGGCGGGCGGATGGTTCCTTCGACTACGTCGCCTGTCTTGAGTCCGTAGTGCTGCACCTGTGATGGGTTCACATAGATGTCGTCAGGCGAAGAGAGGTAGTTGTAGTCTGAGCTGCGGAGGAATCCGAAGTCGCCTGAGAGGTCGAGGACGCCTGAGATGGTGACGATGTTGTTGAAGTTGTAGGGTTCGAACTCTATGTTTGGTTCGTCTGAACTGGCCTGTGTGACTTCGTCGCCATAGTTGTCTGCGGCTTCCTGCGGTTCGTAGTTGTTATGTTGGTCGTGATTGAATTGTTTGAAGTAGCTGAGCTGTGCGTGTTCTTCGTTGTTGAGTTCGTTTGGTATGTCCTCAATAATGATGAAGTCTGTGCCGTCGTCAGTTACTGTTGCAATATTGGTTTCTTTCGTTGTGGGTTCGGCTTCTGGTTCATTGACTTCCGGTGCTTCTTCTTTCTGTGGACGGCTAAAGTCCATCAGCGATGTTTTCTGACGGGGTTTCACTTCTGTCTCCTGTGCAGTTTCCTGATTGTTAGCGAGTGGAGAAGTGGCCTCGGTTTCGGCTACTGGCTCAGTTGCTGGTTCGTTGGCTGGCTCTGGCTCTGCTGCAGGCTGTTCTTTCTTTGGACGACCACGTTTTTTCTTTGGAGCTTCCTCGGCTGGTGGCTCTACGGCAGCTTCTGCTTCTTCTTTCTTCTGGCGTCCGCGTTTTTTCTTTGGCGCTTCTTCGACCAGTGCTTCCGCTACGGGTTCAGCTGCAACTGGTGCGGGATCTTCCAGCATTTCTTTTTCTTCGGCTGAGAGGTCGTCGAACAGGGTGTTTGATGCCGTGACGGTTTTCTGTTTGTCGATTTTCTTCGCTTTCAGCTGGTTGGCCGAATAGACAAGATCCACGGTTTTGATTCTGCTGCGTTTCTTTGGTTTGTCGGTTGCTTTCTGTGCTGCCGATACGCTTTCATGGTCAATGATGTCGTACATCAACTCGGCGTGATCTTTCTTGTTAGAACTGATTCCATACTCATCAGCAATAGCCTGCAGTTCTTCCAGGCTCTTGTTCTGTAGTTCTGTTTTACTATACATTGTGTTAAGTTTTTGTAGTCGCTATACAATTTTCGCAGTACACACTCCACACACATACTTATCCTTTGCAGGTTGATCGGGGGATGTTACGAAAAATGATGTTCTTAGGAATTGATTTTTGGCTTACTCCCAAAATCGTTTGCAAAAGTACGAAAAAAAAAGTACATTAGCGATTGAACTAAGGAATTTTTTACTTATTCCTTGTGTTTTTTGCTGTTTTATCTCTTTTTTTTCAGTTTTTTGCCTATCTTTGCAGCATGGTTATCAAATCAGCAGAATTCAAGTGTAGCAGTCCGCGAGCCGATATGTGTCCTGCGACGAGTTTGCCGGAGTATGCGTTCATCGGGCGTTCGAACGTGGGCAAGTCGAGTCTCATCAATATGCTTACGGGGCGGAATCGATTGGCGATGACATCGAGTACGCCTGGTAAGACGATGCTCATCAACCACTTTCTTATTAACGATGCCTGGTATCTTGTCGACCTGCCGGGCTATGGCTTTGCTCTGCGAGGGAAGCGTGAGATGGATAAGTTGTGGAATCTTATTTCGCATTATGTGTTGGAGCGCGAGCAACTGACGTGTCTTTGTGTGCTGATTGACATACGCCACGAGACACAGCGCAAAGACTTGGATTTTCTGACGTTTTTGGGTGAGAATGGTGTGCCGTTCGTCATTGTGTTTACGAAGGCCGACAAGATTACGAAGACTCGCCAGCAAGCGAACGTGGAGCAATACATGGCGAAGCTGTCGGAGCAGTGGGAGGAACTTCCACCTTATTTTATTACGAGCGCGCAAAGCCGACAGGGTCGTGACGAGTTACTCGACTACATTGACTCGGTGAATCGCTCGCTGAAGTAATGACATTCTTGATATGATTTTCCGTAAAAAGGACTGCTTCGCATCATTTTTTTGTGCCTTTTTGTAAAAAAAATGCGAATAGTTGTTTCGTATTATCTCTTTTTTTCTTAATTTTGCGGTGCATTAAGTCTTTTTTTACTAATCATATCAAACATTACGCGTATGAAGAGAATTTACTCTATTTTGATGTTGGCCATGATAATGGTCATGACATCGCTGAATGTCGGTGCGCAGATTGCGCGTCCGGCAGCACCGGGGGGCGATGTGCTCACGGCTGGAAAAACCTACACTTTCTTCTGTTTCTCAAAGCTGGCGGGCCAGATGATCCGCACGAGTTGGGACGGTGCGATTTATTCGCCCAATGGTAGTACGGCGGCTTTTGCCGTGAAACTGACGGCGCAGGAGAACACTGATGGAACGTGGTCGTTCTATTACGATACAGAGGAGGAAGGCTTAGAGGTTCGCTATTACATGAACATCCCGAGCGGCACAGGCAACGTGAACGTGAAGGCTACAGAACAGACCGACTGGGTCATTAGTGCTGGACAGTTTGATGGTTTCTACTTCGTGATGCCGGGCGAGGGTAACAACCCTGGTACGCTGGGTTACAATATGCACATGAACGCTGGCAACGAATATGTTGTGGCTTCTTATTACGGCGACTCGTGGTATCCAGATTTCTACGGCGGTGTGCTGCAGGATGAATGGGGCGACAACGTATACCTCTCCGACGACCCAGAGGAGAACCGTGTCGTGATGGCTGACTCAAGCTCTTGTAACTGGGCGTTCGTCGAAGTGGACAATGTGCCAGCATTCCTTGAGAAGGCTTCAGTATTTGCTACGTTGAACTCGTTCTTCGAAACATGGCTCAATGAAGAAGATCCTTACGACGGTATGATGCTATCGTACAACGCTGCGATGTCAATCTACAACGGAGGCGATGTTGATGCTGAGGGCATCGAGGTTTTGACCGAAATACTTAATGTTAAGGTGGCGCTTTATAATGCTTTGAACGAAATCGAGGACGACGATGAGGTTCAGACGGCACTTGCAAATGAAATCACTGAGGCCGCGAATGTGTTCGATACTGAATATGTGACTGAAAAAGTTGTCGCTGCAACTGAAAAGCTGAAGAAGGCAGTGGCTGACTTCAAGTTGGGCCTTGGCGACGTAACAGCTATGGGTCAGAACATGTCGTTCGAAGACCTCACGGCTCAGAACGGCGAGCCGACTAGCAGTGTGCAGGGTGCACCGACTGGCTGGAATGTATATATTAATGGTCAGCAGGCAGTCAGCGCATCCGACGTTCGCAGCGCGGGCTTCAACGCTTGGCACGGACAGAATGCTGACGGAACGGGCGAGAAGGACGGAGAGTATATCTTCGGAATTTGGAACAGTTCGATTCCTGAGTATGAAATCAGCCAAACCATCGAAGGACTGGAGAACGGAACCTACACCATTACTGCTGCACTGATGGTCGGTGCTAACGGTAGTGGTTCACGCCGTACTACACAGCGCATCTTCGGAAATTTGAATTCAACATACTTCGGCTATGAGGACGATTACAATCCTGAGGAACTTGACAGAACGGAGGTATTCGGCTTCCAAGGTAATGAGGAGCCGGTGACCGACACTGAGTTGAAGCCAATGGAGGTTCGTGCATACGTTTACGACGGAACGCTGACATTCGGTGTACGTACGGATGGTAGCGAACTCGCTGCGGCTAATCGTACTGATCGCAACGGCGCAGGTGGTGACGGATGGTTCAAGGTCGATAACTTCCGCATTCACAAGGACGGCTACAATGTTGACGACGCAATGGCTATTCTTGACTTCTTCCGTTCTGGTACCGCAGATTTTTTGAATATGTCGGATGTCAAGATGTTCCCATCTGTACGCGAGGATTCTGAGAGCATCGTTTCGGCCGCAGGCGAAGTGACCGCAAACGACCCTGCTGATGTCATCAACGCTACGATTCTGGCTCTGCGCGATAATATTGCTGTCATCCAGAATGCTGTCGATGCTTACGGTCGTCTGCAGGATGCACTTTACGAAGCTAACCAGAATCTTGCGAAGTATGACTCGAAGGCTGGCGCAGGTGAGTATGCTGACGTTATTATGGAAGTTGAGGACCTCTTCGATAATGAGGAGTATATGAATGAAGAGGAAATCGAAGCTGCTATCCAGAAACTGGCTGACGCACTTCAGGCATGTAAGGAGAGCGACACCATCGAGGCTGGCGACGACTTGACTGAGTACTTGAAAAATCCAAGCTTCGAGGACTGGTCAATGCAGTCGAGTGATAACTCTGGCTCAACTGAGCATGCTCCTGCCGGATGGAACCTCATTATTAATGGTCAGGAAGTACAGACTGCTCAGGAAATCAATGCTGCCGGATTCAGCAATTGGTGTGCTATCAACCGCGGCGACAATATCGAGGTTGAATTTGATGGCGTGACTTATACTCATCAGTACACTGACGGCGAACATCTTTGGGGTATGTGGGCCGATAACATTCCAACTGTGGAACTTTATCAGGAACTCTCACTGCCAGCTGGTATCTATACATTGAAGGCTGACGTTGTCGTTCAGCACGACTGGGGTGGTATGAACATTACGACTCAGCGTCTGTTTGCTAACGATGCTGTGATGATGTATGGCCGCGATTATGACTACGGAGAGAACTTTACGCAGGACATGCTGGACGCTCAGGTGCTGCAGGAATACAACACGAACGATGCTATCCAGTACTTCTCTTACGCCGGCTACGACAACGACGTATCGTATGATTACACCTCGCTGGCACGTCCGATGGCCTTCAATTTCCGCGTAGGCGAGGACGGCAAGGCACGCATCGGCTTCCGTACGAACAATATTGACGCCACCGGAACCGAGCATCCGCATGCTTGCGCCGGTTGGTTCAAGCTCGACAACTTCCGCCTCGAGTGTGTTTCGGTAGGTCTTGTCGATAGTCCTGAGTTGCCAGAGGGCATCGAGGAAGTACAGACTGCTGCTAAGGATGCAGCTATCTACGATCTCGCAGGTCGTAGGGTGACGAATCCGACGAAGGGTGTTTACATCCAGGGTGGTGTGAAGTTTATGGTGAAATAGTGTAGGAAATCTACACCAAATCTATGGAACGAATCTGCCAAAAGTGCAGGTTCGTTTCTTTTTGTATATTAACTTTGTAAAATGGGCTTATTTTGCGACTTTTCTCGACTAACTGGTTTACGTTTCTCTTCTAGTTAGTTTACGTTTCTCTTCTAGTTAGTTTACGTTTCTCTTCCAGTTACTTTACGAAAGTCGTGCTATTGCACCAGTTTTTTCCGCCTAGTTCGCCCCCATTTTTCTTCCAATATATACAAAAATATTGCGCCGCTGATTTATAGTCGTAAACCAACGGCGCAACGAAATTCGTTTCGTACGCTTTTACTCCTCGTAGCCTTTTGGATTGTTCTTCTGGAAGTTCCACGAATCTCGGCACATATCACCGATTTCGTACTGAGCCTGCCAGCCCAGTTCGGCCTTTGCCTTGGCTGGGTTGCAATAGCAAGTTGCAATGTCGCCCGGGCGTCGCGGCTTGATGGAGTAGGGCACCTTGAGTCCGTTTTCGCGTTCGAAGGCTTTTACGACGTCGAGCACTGAATAGCCGTGGCCTGTTCCCAGGTTGTAGATGGCGAGTCCGCACTTTTTCTGAATTGCCTTCAGTGCAGCAACATGGCCAGCTGCGAGGTCGCAGACGTGGATGTAGTCGCGAACGCCAGTTCCGTCGGGTGTGTCGTAGTCGTTGCCGAATACGCCGAGTTCCTTACGGATGCCGATGGCCGTCTGCGTGATATAAGGCATGAGGTTGTTGGGTATGCCGTTCGGATTCTCGCCGATGAGGCCCGACTTGTGTGCGCCAATTGGATTAAAGTAGCGAAGCAGCACGACGTTCCATTCGGGGTCGGCCTTTTGCACATCTTTCAGTACTTCTTCGAGCATCGATTTTGTCTGTCCGTAGGGATTTGTGCAATGGCCTTTCGGACATTCCTCGGTGATAGGAATCTGCGCAGGGTCGCCATAGACGGTTGCCGACGAA
>Ga0310690_10004653_pt1 | contig 19253 bp, 15 predicted proteins | sample AusTroGonzalo_MG_2_FD_207661 | JGI IMG/M metagenome (GOLD analysis project Ga0310690, IMG submission 207661) | Bovine rumen microbial communities from tropical cattle in Woodstock, Queensland, Australia - Gonzalo_04 (v2) (version 2) | ecosystem: Host-associated > Mammals > Digestive system >...
CTTGTTGCCCCATTTCCAGTTCAGGCCAAGTTTCTCGTGGTCGATGTACATGTCTTCGTAGGCATAGTCCCATTTCACGTTGGCGTAGATCTTGTCGTCGCCGCTGTACCAACTCAAAAACAGACGGTCTTTGTCGGAGATTTTCCAATTGAGTTTGGCGTTGACATCGTAGAAATAATAGCCTAATGAGAACTTGTCGATGCTCGGGTCGGCCAACTTTCCGATGAGACCGTAAAGGTTAGTGAGTGCATCGGAATAGGTGCGGCGAACCGACAGGTTGAATGACAATTTATCTTTCACAATCGGGCCTTCAAGATTGAGTTTGCTTGAAATCAATCCGATGCTGAAGTTACCGTGATATTTCTGCATGTCGCCGTCTTTCATGCGCACATCCACGACAGAGGAGATGCGGCCACCATAACGCGCTGGAAAACCGCCTTTGTATAAGGTGACGTTCTTTAGTGCATCGGGGTTGAAGACGGAAAAGAAACCGAACATATGGTTGACGTTGTAGAGCGGCACACCGTCCATGAGGAGCAGGTTCTCATCGGGGCCGCCGCCACGCACATAGAGCCCGGCCGAGCCTTCCGAGCCATTTTGCACACCCGGCAGCAGTTGGATGGCTTTCAGCACATCGGCTTCTCCCATCAAGGTCGGAATGCATTTGATTTGCTTGATGGGAAGCTCAATGACACTCATCTGGGGATTGTTGGCGCCCACCGTGGCGCGATTGGCCTCAACGGTCACTTCCTGCAACTGAATGTTGCTGCTCATCTTCACCGTGATGAGGGTGTCGGCAACCAAGTTGAAAGCTTGATTCACAGCTTCATAACCCACAAAGGAAAACTGCAGGTCAACGGGACCATCGTCCAAGGTCAGGGAATAATAGCCGTAGTTGTTGGTGGCGCAACCTTGACCCGTGTTTCGGTCAATCACCGTCGCCCCAATCAAGGTTTCGCGGCTGGCGGCGTCCATCACATAGCCGCTGATGCAATGCTTCTTTTGTGCCATCGCCGACAACGACAGCAGCAAAAGGAATAAAAAAGGAATTGTTTTTCGCATGTCTGCTCGTTTTAGAAAATCGGCAAAATAACCCCTAAAGGTCGCTTTTTATTGTCTGAAACGGCAAATAAATTATCCCCACTTATTAATGATGGTTTTAGAGCATTGATTGTTAAAACTTTCCCCAGTCAATCTCCCTGACTTTTTGCGAGATAAACTCTTTGATGTCGTTCCAATCAGCCTTTATGAACATGGGTGGACATTCCTTGTTTTCCGCGTCTTCAAAAAAAGTCAAAGCCATTCGCGTCCTGAACATGGAATAGTTGGGATACTTTTGAGCATAAAAACCAAGTATTTCCTCAAGAGTGAAGTGCTGCAATAGGAAGTACATGTCAATGAAATCCTTTCGCGAACCTCGATTTTGGATGGCGTAGGTTTTCATGGCGGCGATGTCTTTCGGCGATGCCAATCGCAAACCATCCTCAATAATCGCTTCATCAAGCCAAGGATAACGAGCATAATTGACAAAATCCACCTTGATTCCGTCAACAATGAATGATTTGATGTATTTGGAGGTCATTTGCCCTTGTATTTGCCCGAAGCCTTCCAAAATGTCCTGCAATGCCGCGTCATTGTCTGGAATCACACCGAAAACATCCAAATCCACCGAAGAGCGATGCCCATATTGCAAAGCCAAAGCCGTGCCGCCCACCAGACGACAATCGTTCAAATATGGCTCTGCCATCAAGTATTTCAGGAGTTCCAAAGTGTGGGGCTCGATTGTGCGATACGATAGCATCTGAAGTCCTCCTTTTTAACACCAGAAATAAAGCTCAAAAACGAACGTGCAACTGGATTTAGCGTTCTGAAATTCAGAGCGTATGAAACAATTTTATCAACACCAAAATGCTTTTCGATGATGTTCCAATCGCTCATCTGCCCATATTCCAACACCCTCTGGATAAGCCACGCAGCATTCTTGTCGATGTCGAACTGAGTCGTATCGAAGTCCCAAAACAAATATGGGCTGAGGCCGTGTAGCTTATCCTTGTCTTCCATGATTATTCGACCACCACCAAGTAGTAGTTCTTCTTGCCCTTCTGGACGAGGATGTATTTGCCATCAACCAAGTCGTCGGTAGTGACGACCTTGTCCAAAGTGACCTTTTCCTTGTTGACGCTCACGCCGTTGGCCTGGGTCATCTTGCGGGCTTCGCCCTTCGAGGGGAAGATCTGTGTGTTGACGGCCATGAAATCCACAATCGGGATGCCGGCTTCAAGGTCGGTGCGCGAAACGTGTTCCTGCGGCACACCGTCGAAGACATCCAAGAAGGTCTGCTCGTCGAGTTTCTCCAAGCCTTCCTTGGTCGACTTGCCAAAGAGGATGGCACTGGCTTCGATGGCGGCGTCAAGGGCTTCCTTGGAGTGCACCAAGATGGTGACTTCCTCGGCCAAACGCTTTTGCAGCACGCGCAGCCCTGGGTCTTTCTTGTGTTCCTCGACAAGGGCATCGATGGTTTCTTTATCCAGCGAGGTAAAGATCTTGATGTACTTCTCGGCATCGTCGTCGCTGACGTTGAGCCAGAACTGGTAGAACTTGTAAGGCGAGGTGCGCTTCGGGTCGAGCCAGATGTTGCCGCTCTCGGTCTTGCCGAACTTCTTGCCGTCGGCCTTGGTGATGAGCGGGCAAGTCAAGGCAAAGGCCTCGTTCTCAAAGCCCAAGGTGCGGCGAATCAGTTCCGTGCCCGTGGTAATGTTGCCCCACTGGTCGTTGCCACCCAGCTGCAACTTGCAGTTTTTGTGTTGGTAGAGGTAGAGGAAGTCGTAGCCTTGCAGGAGCTGGTAGGTGAACTCGGTGAAGCTGAGGCCGTCGCGGGCGGTGCCATTGAGGCGCTGTTGCACGCTGTCCTTGGCCATCATGTAGTTCACGGTGATGTGCTTACCCACCTCGCGTGCGAAGTCGAGGAAGGTGAAGTCCTTCATCCAGTCGTAGTTGTTCACCATCTCGGCGGCGTTGGGTTCCTTCGAGTCGAAGTCGAGGAATTTGGCCACCTGCGCTTTGATGCACTCTTGGTTGTGGCGCAAAGTCTCTTCGTTGAGCAGGTTACGCTCTTGGCTCTTGCCCGAGGGGTCGCCGATCATGCCCGTGGCACCGCCCACCAAGATGATGGGCTTATGGCCGCAGTGTTGCAGATGGCGGAGCATCATGATGCCGCAAAGGTGTCCGATATGCAATGAGTCGGCCGTCGGGTCGGTGCCGAGGTAGGCCGTTACCATTTCTTTTTGGAGGAGTTCTTCCGTTCCTGGCATGATCTGTGCCAGCATTCCGCGCCAGCGGAGTTCTTCAACAAAATTCTTCATCGTTGCTCAGTTTTGAGGTGCAAAAATAGTCAAAAATTGTAATGTCTCAACCGACATCGCATATTCTCCACCACATTTCCGCCAAACAGCCATGAGTCGGCAAAGTGGAGGTTGCCCTTGGGAAACATATGCTCGTAGGCAGGGATGAAGACCATCTCAGGGTCAAGGTCGGGGCAGACGGTGGTGTGGTTGTAAAGGTAAGTCCTTGTCGGGCAAGGTACTATCAAAACGCTGTCGCGGGCTTCGTTATATTTGGCCAAACCAAAGTGATATTCGGCTGAAACAGTGTCAGCGGACATGGTCCACGTCATGGGATTGATGCCCACCACATCGCCACGCGACACCATACCGATGGCGGTCGTATCAGTTACTGAATTGAAGATGATCAAGCCTTGCATGATGCTGTCGGTAGCAGGTTTCAAGGCCTCGGGATAGGCAGCCAACTCCTCCGCAGTCACATGATAACCAATGCAATAGGCTGCCACCATCTGCTTGCGTTGTTCCTCGGTCATGCCGTTTTTCAGCAGTTCAATGAGCATCTGCGAGCCTTGGCTATGGCCCATCAAGAAGAAGGGACGGCCATGGTTGAAATTGGCCATGTAATATTGGAAAGCGTCGGTGACATCCTTTACGGCAATTTGGACCAATGAATCCAACATGGGAGCAGGCTGTTGATAGGCTTCGAAAATCATCTGGCGGTAATACGGCGCGTAGAAATTGTACTCACCATAGAGCATTTTGTTGAACCGTTGGTTGCCGTTGGCCTCCTCACGCACTTCTGGCAGGCTGATGTCAGCAAACCACGACGAGTCGTTGTCGACGAAGGAGATTGTCGACACGGTAGGATAGACATAAAACACATCGGCAGCATGGCTCTCATCGCCGCAGCTGTACCAATAGGTGGTGTCGGCATAGTCGATGCCGTCAACGACTATTTCTTTTTCCTTGTTTCTGCACGAAGAGAAAAGTAAAGCCACTGCTGTGGTCAACAGCAGCATCCATCGGAAAACTCTCATAAGTCAAACCGGTTGTGTTAGAAGATGTAATTGAACCCGATAAAGGTCTTGATCTTGTCGCCATCGCGTTTGTCGAGGGCCCTGCCCACGTCGACCGACACGATGAGGTTGCGGTTCATGATGAGTTTCAAGCCGCAGCCGGCACTCATGTGAATGCCCTCGTCGCCAGCATAGCAATCGAAGGCAGGTTCGTAGTTAGGAACACCAGCTCCGCCTGCTACCTTCATCTCTTCCTCACGGAAGGTCTGCGTCACCATACCTGCATCGAAGAAGGGATTCAAGCCCACCTGCCAGTTCTGGTTGATGAACTGGAAGCCGAGGATACGCCAGCGCAGTTCCACATTGGCAAAGGCAAAGCCCTCGCCGATGACACCGTTACGGTTGACGCCGCGCATGGTCACGCTGCCGCCCAGGCCTTCGGTGTACATCTTTTGGAAGAACATCGTGTTCAGGTTGTTGATCATATACCAAGGCGTCTGACCGGCAAGGCGGTTTTGTGCGCCCAAACGATAAGCAAAGGTCAGTTTGTCCTTATATAATGGAATGTAATGTCTCCACAAAACGGTGCACGACAGGTTGCTGTAGCCCCTGCGGTCGATGAGATCGGGAGCGCCCACCAAGGTGGCTTCAGCGTAGATGCCTCTTGTGGGGTCGCTGTTGTGGTCGCGGCTGTCGTAGATCATGCCGAGACGGATCTGCGTGGTGTTGCCTCCGTGAGCCTCGTCCTCCTTGATGATGTTGTTAGCCACATAGCTTTCATACAACGTCACCTGTTCTTCATAGCCTTCCAAGTCGATGCGGTCGACCTTGGTGTTGTAATAGGCCAAGCCAGCGGTCCAATAGAGGTTCGGCACGCCGAAGAAGGGACGTTGCATACTGCCTACAAAACGGAACTGGTTGCGGTTGATGAAGTGATAGCCGCTCTTGAGGCCTTCAATGTCGGCATAAGGGTCGAATGGACTGGCCTCGAAGCCGTTGAAGCCGAAGAACTCGTATTTCTTGGCGTAGAAATAGGTGATGTCAAAAAAGAGTTTGGTGTCTTTCACCACGTATGGCATGTCGCTGTAGAAGCGGAACACGCCCGAGCCTTTGGTGTAACGCGACGCCTCCACATTGAACTTGTAGTTGTAGCGGGGATAGCGCGAGCCGTCACCATAATTGAAAATATCGCAGCACAAGCCATACTGGAAGCCCAGGTCGGCATCGAAGCCCACCACGGGCAGCGGACCGAAGTTCCAGCCCGTTTTGATGATATCGGATTTGCCGCTAACGGCCGTTTCCTCGTTGGCATCGTTTCCTTGTGCAAAGCCAGCCCCAGCCAACAGCAGGGCAAGCATCAGAAGTAAGGTTTTTTTCATATCAGAATAGGTTATATTGGATGCAAAAATAGGGTTTTTCGATGAGCCGCCAAAAAAATGTGCTATTTTTGCCGCTCAACTTCAGCAAAATGACCTTTGTCGAACTGCTCCTCATTGCCATCGGACTCTCCATGGATGCCTTTTCGGTCTCCATCTGCAAGGGCTTGACCACGAAACGGTTCTCGTGGCGCATGGCTTTGGTTTGCGGTCTGTGGTTCGGTGCCTTCCAAGCCTTGATGCCCATCATCGGCTATTTCTTGGGAGCCCAGTTCCAGGAGATAATTGAAGCCTACGACCATTGGATTGCCTTTGGCCTGCTCTTTTTGATAGGCGCCAACATGATTCGCGAGGCCGTCTGGGGCAAGGAGGAGGAACAAGACGGTTCCTTGGGCTTCAAGACCATGCTTTTGCTGGCCATCGCCACGAGCATCGACGCCTTGGCGGTGGGTGTTTCCTTCGCCTGCATCCAAGTGAAGCTGTGGTCGTCGGTCATCATCATCGGCATCACCACCTTTTTGTTCTCCGTCTTGGGTGTGAAGATAGGCAATGTCTTCGGATCGAGATACGAGAAGTCGGCAAGTGTTGTTGGTGGTATCATATTGATACTCATCGGATTGAAGATTCTTTTGGAGCATCTGGGCATCATCAGTTTTTAACTGGAGAGAAAAAACTGAAAAACATTTTGCACACCATATCAAAAAAATGTGTAATTTTGCAGCGCAAAACGGTTCGGGATGTAGCGCAGCCCGGTAGCGCGCTTCGTTCGGGACGAAGAGGCCGCAAGTTCGAATCTTGTCATCCCGACTTTGTCAAAGCCAGCTTGAATTTCAGGCTGGCTTTTTTTGACGCGAGACACGAGACCATTAGACGCGAGACATTTGCTCGTCTCGTGTCCCGTGTCCCGCAGTCCCGCGTCTAAAAAAGGAAAAAAGATGAAATCAACCATCGAAATCATGGCCCCCGTGGGCTCCTACGAAGCCCTGTCGGCCGCCATACAAGCCGGCGCCGGAAGCGTTTATTTCGGCATCGGCAAACTCAACATGCGTTCGCGCTCGGCAAAAAATTTCACTCTTGATGACTTGCACCAATTGGCTGAAACCTGCAAAGAACATAATGTAAAAAGCTATGTTACAGTCAACACCATCATCTATGATGAGGAGATGGAGGAGATGCACCAGCTGCTGGATGCCATCAAAGCCAACGGCATCTCGGCCATCATCGCCTCCGACCAAAGCGTGATTCAATATGCCCGCCAAATCGGCATTGAAGTACACATGTCGACCCAATGCAACATCACCAACCTTGAGGCGGTGCGCTATTACTCCCAGTTTGCCGACGTGATGGTAACCGCCCGTGAGTTAAATATTGACCAGGTGCGTCACATCACGGAAGAGATTGAACGCCAGCAGATCCGCGGACCTCATGGCGACTTGGTGCGCATCGAGGTGTTTTGCCACGGTGCCTTGTGCATGGCTATCTCGGGCAAGTGTAATTTGAGCCAGGATATCTACAACTCCTCTTCCAATCGTGGGGCTTGCATGCAACTCTGCCGTCGTGGCTACGACGTGCGCGAGCGTGAGGAAGGCTATGAGTTGGCGCTTGACAATGAATACATCATGTCGCCCAAGGACCTCTGCACCCTGCCTTTCCTGGATAGAGTATTGGATGCCGGTGTCGAGGTATTGAAGATAGAAGGCCGAGGCCGTTCGCCAGAGTATACCAAGGTGACGGTGGCGGTTTATAGCGAGGCGGTGAAAGCCATTCAGGAAGGCACTTTCACCCAAGACAAGATTGACGCTTGGATGGAACGCCTGAAGAGTGTCTACAACCGTGGCTTCTGGGATGGCTATTATCTGGGCCGCAGGACTTTCGAGTGGTCGAAACAATACGGCTCGCACGCCACACAAAGCAAGGAATACATTGGCCTCATCACCAATTATTACAGCAAGTTGGGTGTGGCAGAAATCCGCATGGACAGCCACGACCTCAAACTCGGCGAACAAATCATGGTCATCGGCCCGACGACGGGCGTCTATGAGGACACGCTCACCGAAATCCGCGTGGATTTGGGTTCTGTCGAGCAGACTGTGAAGGGCGAGTATTGCTCCATTCCCGTGAAGTCGTTGGTGCGTCGTGGCGACAAGGTTTATAAAGTAATTACGACCTTGTAGGGACGCATCGAATGCGTCCGCAATTTGTTTCAATTATGCAGAATTTCAATTTACATACCCACAGTGTTTATAGTGACGGCAAATCCCAACCTCGGGAAATCATTGAAGAAGCCGTACGCCAAGGTTTGACCACGATTGGTTTTTCGGAACATAGTCCATTGCCATTCGACAACACTTTCTCGGTGAAATCGGCCGACATGCCACGTTATGTGGCCGAAATCGCCCAGCTGAAGGAGGAATTCAAGGAAAAAATCGACATCTACTGCGCCTTGGAGGCCGATTACCTCACAGGCGTTTCTGAGCCTTTTGCCGTGACCAAGGAGAAATATCACCTTGATTATCTGATTGGTGGAGTGCATTTGGTAGTAGACAAGGTCCCTGAGCCTGTCGAAGGGCCGACCATCTCTGCCGATGAAATCTGGTTCATCGACGGTCCGAAATGGGAAGTCTACGACGAAGGCCTGCAGAAGTTCTTCAATGGCGACATCCGTCGTGCTGTGCGCCGTTTCTTTGATCAGTCCAATGAAATGATTGAAAACGAGCAGTTTGACATCATCGCCCACTTCGATAAAATCAAGATGCACAACCGCGACAGGTATTTCCACGAAGACGAGCCTTGGTACCGTAAACTCGCCCTCGAAACACTCGACCTCATCCGCGAGAAAGGTCTGGTTATGGAAATCAACACACGCGGCATCTATAAGAAACGCTACAACGGCTTCTATCCCTCGCCCTGGCTGATGGAGGAGGCCTGCAAGATGCACATCCCTGCCATCATCTCCGCTGATGCCCATCATTTCAGCGAAATCACACTTGAATTTGCTGCAGCTGAGGAAGCCTTGAAGCGGGCGGGGTATCGCAGCGTTGTGAATTTCAAGGCTGGGCGATGGGTTGAGGTGGCACTTTAAGAAACAAATTTCACCAAAAAAGGATGATATTCAGATTGTTTTGTTATTTTTGCCCAACAATCCAAAAACGAATTCGAACCTAACAAAACAATCACATGAAACACATCATAAAATCATCCGTCGTTTTGACGATGGTGCTTTTGTCCTTGCTTTCCTTCGGACAAGCGCCACAACCTAAAGTCAACAACCAAGAGACAATCCCCTACGCCGAGAACGAATTCATCATTTGGCTGGAACAAGGCGTGGATGCCTCATCCTTTGCTGCCAACAACATTGGAATTGCTCCCAAACGACAATTATCCCAAAGACTGAATATCTGGCTTTTTGAAATTACCGATAAAGCCGAATCGCGTGAAGACAAGATGCATCGCCTGTGGTACAACCCCGATGTGCGCGTCGTTCAGAACAACCACACCAACATCACAATGCGCGAAGCCATTCCAGATGACCCTTATTTTGGCCAACAATGGGCACCTGCCATCATGAATCTGCCTCAGGCATGGGAAGAGTTTACCACGGGTGGCGTTACGGCGACGGGCGACACCATCGTCGTTGCCGTCATCGACGGAGGTGCCGATTGGACCCACGAAGACCTAAATTGTTGGATAAACACCCGTGAAATCCCCAACAACGGGATTGACGACGACAACAATGGTTATATCGATGACTATCACGGCTGGAATGCCTACAACCACAACGGATATGTCGGTGCCAACCGCCATGGCACCCATGTGGCGGGCATCATCGGAGCCGTTGGAAACAACCAAACAGGGGTTTGCGGCGTGAATTGGAATGTCAAAGTATTGTCCATTGGAGGCAGTTCAGGTGATGAGTCCATCGTTGTGGAGGCCTATTCCTACGCTTTGGAAATGCGGGCGCGATACAATGAAACCAATGGCGAGGAAGGCGCCTTCATCGTGGCCACCAATTCTTCCTTCGGTGTCGATTACGGCAACCCTGACGATTATCCCATCTGGTGCTCGATGTACGACGAAATGGGCAATGTCGGTATTTTGAGCTGTGGTGCTGGCCCTAATATGAACGTAAATGTTGACGTGGTGGGCGATGTTCCATCGGCCTGCCCTGGTGATTATCTGATTGGCATTACGAACACCAATTCTTCTGACGAAAAATATGGCAGCGCAGGCTATGGTGTCAACAACATTGACATTGGCGCCCCTGGCACAAGCATCTATTCCACCACGCCCAACAATGATTACGGCAACTCAACAGGGACCTCGATGGCGACCCCGCAAGTCTCCGGAACCATTGCGCTGATGTACGCAGCCCTGCCCGAGGAGATGATGCTGGCTTGCAAAAGCGACCCTGCGTATTTCTGTCTTTCCATGAAACAAGCCCTTCTCGATGGTGCCGACCATCTGTCTTCCCTTGATGGTTTGGTTGCCGAAGGAAGAAGGTTGAATGCTTACGGCGCCATAGCAAAGGCATTGAACGACACCATTATGCCAACACCCATACTAATGGGCGAAGTCGTCATCGACGGCGAACCGGTTTTCGGGCAAACCCTGACTGCACTAACGGATTTGAGTTCCATGCCTTCCATCCCTGATTTGGGCGAATTGACCTATCAATGGAAGCGGGACACCACCGACATTGAAGGTGCTGTTTTTCAGACTTATACATTGACAGAGGACGACATTGATGAGAGAATCTGCGTACAAGTGTCTGCCGAAAACTGCATTGGCTCTATTGCTTCACTCCAGGTCGGCCCCATCAGAAAGGCTGAACAAGCCATGCCCGAAGCCCCTCAAATGGAAAGCAACACCGATACGAGCATTACCCTTGTGGCCATGATTGACTGCGAATACAACATCAACGGCGGCGAATGGCAAAGCTCACCCATATTTGAAAACTTGACACCAAGCACTGCCTATGTTTTCACACAACGCAAAAAGGAAACTCGGTCGTATTACGCTTCACCCGCCAGTCCCGAGGCCGTGTTTTGCACAATGCCTTACGACCAAGTTTGTGAAAGTTACAGGAGCACCTTCAAGATTTATCCCAACCCAGCCAAAGATTTTATAACGATTGAAGGCACAGGCTTTTTGACCATCACGAATAGTCTTGGCCAAACCATCATGACCAAGGAAATCAATGGCAAAGCAAAGATAGAATTGCCGAAAGGATTGTTTTTCGTGACCTTTGGCGGAGAAACACGGAAAATCGTGGTGGAATAGGTTTTTAGCACGCAGAATACGCAGAACTATGGGAAGCTCAAAGCGAAGCTATTTGTCCAGTAGGTTTCTGCGTATTCTGCAAATTCTGCGTGAGGCAAAATAGTTATTGTGAAAAATACGTAAATCCGCCTATAATTACTTATAACTTCAAGTAATTTAGCACATTGTTTTCAATACGCTTTACAAGGTCTTCCGAGTCAGGAGCCTTTTCAAATTTGTGACCGGTGACTTTCTCATAAAGCTCAATGTAACGCTCTGAAACACTGTTCACATAATCGGTTGTCATCTCGGGTACTTGCTGGCCTTCCTTGCCTTGGAAGCCGTTGGCCATCAGCCACTCGCGGACGAACTCCTTCGAGAGTTGCACCTGCGGCTCGCCTTTGGCGAAGCGTTCCTCGTATTGGTCGGCGATGAAGTAACGCGACGAGTCAGGGGTGTGGATTTCGTCCATCAGCACGATCTGGTCGCCAATTTTGCCGAACTCGTACTTCGTATCGACGAGAATCAAGCCCTGCTTGGCGGCGATTTCGGTGCCGCGCTGGAAGAGCTTGCGGGTGATGTCTTCAATCTGGACATAATCGGCTTCGCTGATGAGTCCACGGCTGATGATTTCCTCGCGTGAGATGTCCTCGTCGTGGCCTTCCTCGGCCTTGGTGGTCGGGGTGATGATGGGCTCCGCGAAGCGCTGGTGCTCTTTCATGCCGTCAGGTATCTGCACGCCGCAGATGGTGTGCTGTCCACTCTTGTAGGTGCGCCACGAGCTTCCGGTGAGATAGCCACGAATAATCATCTCAATCGGGAAGGGCTTGCAAAGGCGACCCACGGTGACCATTGGGTCGGGCGTAGCGAGCTTCCAGTTGGGGACGATGTCGGCAGTGGCGTCGAGGAACATGGCGGCAATCTGGTTGAGCACCTGTCCCTTATACGGGATGCCCTTAGGCAGGATAACGTCGAAAGCCGAGATGCGGTCGGTGGCGACCATCACCATGTATTCGTCGTTGATGAAATAGCAGTCGCGGACCTTGCCGTGATAGACCTTGGTCTGGCCAGGGAATTGATAATCTGTTCTGGTTAATGCGTTCATTGTATGTTTTCGTTTGATTGTTGTTCTGTGTTGGAGGACACATTCGATGCGTCCCTACCCTCCTCGTCTTCCTCGTGGTGTTTCTTGTAGGCATTGATGATGTCCGTCACCAATTTGTGGCGCACCACGTCTTTATCATCCAAATAGATGAACTCGATGCCACGAACATCCTTCAAAACCTCCATCGCCTGCGGCAAGCCCGAGGGTGTCTTGGGTGGCAGGTCGATTTGGGTGATGTCGCCAGTGACGATGAACTTGGCCGAGCGACCCATGCGGGTGAGGAACATCTTCAATTGGCTGCGCGTGGCGTTTTGGGCCTCATCGAGGATGACGAAGGCATGATCCAAGGTGCGGCCACGCATGAAAGCCAAGGGCGCAATCTCGATGGTGTGGTCTTCGAGATAGCCCTCCAACTTGGTGCCAGGAATCATGTCGCGCAGGGCGTCATAAAGGGGTTGCAGATACGGGTCGAGCTTGTCTTTCAAGTCGCCGGGGAGGAAGCCCAGGTGTTCGTCGGCTTCGACGGCAGGACGGGTCAAGATGATTCTCCTCACTTGTTTGGCTTTCAGTGCCCTGACGGCCAAAGCCACGGCGGTGTAGGTCTTACCCGTTCCGGCAGGACCGATGGCAAAGATCAGATCTTTTTGTTCCGATGCCGTCACCATGCGTTTCTGGTTGGCGGTGATGGCCTTGATGGGCACGCCGCTGCGGCCGAAGACGAGCACATCGCTTTCCGACATTTTTTGCTGTAATTCCGTGTCGGTGCTGGCCATCATCACGTCTTCGACGGTCTGGGCGGTGAGTTTCCCAAAACGCTCCAGTTGCACCATCAAGGTCTCGTATCGGCTAGCGAAGTATTCGATTTCATCGTCGTCGCCAATCACCTTTACGAAGTCGCCGCGCGCAATGATTTTCAGCTTGGGAAACATGCTCTTCACCAGCTCCAAATACTTGTCATTGGGTCCGTGAAGGTCCTTAGGATCAACATTTTCTATCTGAAGAATCTGCTCTGCCATGTCATTCAATTTAGCCGCAAAGATAGGCAAAATATTTTGTTCTGTCTTTCATAATGTTCAAACGCAAAAAAATCCTTATTTTTGCACCATTCATTCGAAAACACATGAAAAAAATGGTCTTCATACTTAGCCTGTTTGCGGCCCTTCTCACCTTGCCGTTTTGTGGCACCCCCACAGCCAACCCGACTCCCGAACCCAGCCAAGACACCCTTGTTGAGACGATGGTGGCGGACACCCTACCTGAGGCATCCGTCGATTCCGCGACTTTCTATTCGTCCGTCGTGAACAAGAAAAACTGCTTCATCTTGATTTCCAAGCCAGAACTAAGGCTTTATGTCTGCGAGGTGGTGGACGGCGACACAATCAAACGCGTGCATTATCCCGTCTGCGTGGGCTTGAACAAAGGCCAGAAAGAGAAAAAAGGCGACATGAAGACCCCAGAATGCACTGCCGCCAACCCATTCTCCATCACGGAGATCGTGGATGCCTCCAAATGGTATCACGACTTTGGCGACGGCCGCGGCTCGATTTTATCGTATGGCAACTGGTTCATGCGCCTCAAAACGCCCGGCCATTCGGGTATCGGCATCCATGGCAGCACCAACAACGAGAGTTCGGTCCCTGGACGCGGTAGTGAAGGTTGCATCCGATTGAGAAACAATGATTTGGATGATCTAAAGGAAAACTACGCCTTTGTCGGGATGAAGGTGGTCATCCTTGCCGACTATTGATAGATCAGCTGCCACCACTCCTGATAAATCCAGTTGTTGTTGGCGGTGCACACGCTCAGGTGCTTGTTGCCGCCAATGCGTTTCAGCCGTGAGAGCAAGATGTTGTTGTTCTTGAAATGCCACTTGAACTTGTCGTTTTCGACCACGATATAGTCGAAATCCCAAGTCAAGGCGGTTTCAAGCAGGTTGTTGTCGTTGGTCATCACGGTAAAGCCCTTGCGTTTCATCTGGATGAAAGGCCCGTTTTGGGCATAGCCGTACAGGCATAGGATCTTGGCATCGCGCGAAATGTTCAGTGAGTCCAGAAGGAGGTCGGCATCCTGGTAATGCTCGTATGAAATCAAGGCATCGTTTTCCATCTCCCGTCTCTCCACCTGACTGTCACCGGCATGGAGCACCATCACGGCGCAGACAATGCCCACAAGGAAAGCGCCCAGACCAACATGATGCACTTCTTTGATATCTGGCAAAGCCTTAAGTGCCAAGGCAATAAGCAGCATTATAGGCAAAAAGAAGGTGTCGATGAGATAGTAATCGTGGAAAGGCAACTGCTGCATCATGGCGATGCTGAAGAGCAGACAGCCGAAGACTTCGATGAGCGGCAACCACCAAAGCGACAAGGGCTTTTTCGAGGCGGGCTCTTTCTTGTTTTTGACGGATTGGTAGACACCCACACCTATTGCGGCAAGGCCAAGCAACAGGAAGACAAGGTATTGGAACCTTTGGAAGTATTGGAAAGTCCATTTGTGATAGGTGTCGGCAACGAGTTCCTTGGCGTCTTGCCAATCTTCGGGCGGCAGCAATTCGTTCAGGAAGAGGGTGCCATAGAGGTCGCGCAAGTGCTTGTTCCATAGGAAATAAGCCAAGAACAAAGCCACGGAGATGAGTACGCTGGGCAGCTTGTCGAGGAAGGTGCTGTCCTTGCGGAAGATACGCAACAACTCAAAGCAAAGGATGGCAACCAACTCGATGGCGAAGGTGGTGCGCATGAGCATGGCCAAGGTAAGGAAGGCTATGCTGAGATGGAAATGCTTGCGTTTGTTGCTGTCGTAGTATTGCAGATAGAACCACAGACCGATGACGCCCAACGAGAATGCGGGGATGCTAGGAAGGAATCCGTTTAGGAAATAGACATAGACGGGCGAAGTCAAGGCGACAGCGGTGACCAACGCCGACTTGATCCAACTGCGGGTAAGATGATAGGCGACTTTATACAGGAAAAACAGCCCGACGAAGCCCCAAAGCAGCGTCCAAAGACGAAACACCCATGGCGAGGTGGTGCCGAAAAGCTTCATCAGTAGGGCGACAACATACTCATGGATCGGAAAATCGACCGAAGTGATGGTGTTGTTGTAAGTCTCCTGCCACCAGCCAGGGAACTGCTTGTTGTAGATCATCGTCTCGGGGTGGAAGAAGTCGAAGCCGTTGTTGATGAATCCGATGGCGAGGGCATAATGGTCTTGCTCTGCCCAGGCATGGATATGGCTCGGGTATTCGTTCATGTAGCCTCTTTGAAGGAACAAACCCGTTGCCACGATGAGCAACAAGACGGTAAGTTGTCCGTGGAGGGACTTGTTTTTCAAAAAGGCGTTCATGGCTATGGTTTCAGGTTCCAGACATCCTCAAGGTCGATGTCCCAACCGGCTTTGATTTCAAGCGGGTCTTTGTATTCTATTATAGTCTCTGGCAAGGTGCGATGACGGTAGTTGCCCGTGCTCCATTTGCCGTTGCCGTCAGCGTCGAGGATGGCGCGGAGCTTGTATTTGGCTGGCATCAGATGCTCAAACATCACCTCCTGTCTCTCCGTGATAATCTCCTCCCTCATCACCTTATCGCGTTCGTCAAGGAGCTGCACCACCACCTGCCTCATGCCCTGAGGCGGTACCACGGTGATGTAGATGTTACCGTATTCGTCGTCTTTCATCACATGGAAATCCACCTGGATAGGCCCGTTGGTGCGGCCACGGATGCCGAAAAACACCGAATCAGGTATCTCGAAGCTGTAGCTTGAATCAGCGGAGAAAGGCGTGGTCAGCCGATAGGCCATGCCGAATTCGTCGGCAGGCTCAAAGGCAAGTCGGCCATAATAAGTGGTAGTGTCGCACTTGAAGACGGCAGAGTCGCTCATCCGATAGTCGACGATAGGCTCCGAAAAACGCAGCACGAAGTCGCGACCAGCCACCAAACCGCCCCTACCGAGAAGGTTGTTGCTTACGCTCAGTTTTTTAGGCTCATTCCTTCTCCCTCTGATGCCGCCTGCTTCCTTGAATTTCAGGCTATAGCGCGACGAGTCGTTGATGATGGTGTCATATCTCACTTGCACCCACAGACTGTCCTTGACATCGGGGGTGAAATACCACCAAACGGTGTCGTATTCGGCCGAATGCATCGTGATCAGATTGAAGGTATCGGGCAACATCTCGGGCGTCATGACGATGGCGTCCTTGGCGGGATGACGGAACACAAACCGCAGCAATCCCTCCTCGACCAGTTTCTTTTCCAGAAGCATCTGCGTGGAATCCACCTCAGTAAACATGAACAAGGTGAGGTTCAAAGCATTGGCATTGTACACCGGTATCCTGACCGAATCGACCACGAGGCTATCCACGACCGCGACAAGAGAATCCTGCAAGGCGGTCGGGATGGAGTCGTTGATGGTCAAAGTGCTGTCGGCAGCCACCGAGTCAACGACCCGTGGCTTCGGCACCTGAAGACAAGAGGCCTGCACCAGCGTGTCCAAAAACGCCACTTCCTCGTTAGGTTGATCGAAATAGAGATTGGAGTTAACATCCTTGAGAGCGAAGACCAGGTATTGCCTGTCGGAGATGCCCGAGAAGCTGAATCGTCCCTCCTTGTCGGTCTTGGTGATGTAGTTGGGCACGGTGCTCAAGGGAAGCGAGTCGAGATTGTCGCGGTCGGCGGCATATAGGCTGACATAGGCGTCCTCGACAGGTTTCTTGTCAACAGCATTCAGCAGTTTTCCGGCAATGCTGAGTGTGTCGATATGGTCGCCCGTAGAGAAAGTGTAGACATAATCCTTGAACGGGTTGCCTTCGTGCAAGTCCTTGATGGACGAGCCGAAATTGATGGTGTAGGTGGTATTGGGTGCCAGACTCTCCTTGAACTTGATGACCACCGTCTTGTTTTGCAGCTTGATGTCGGGTTTCTCGCTCAACGGAGGCGAGATCAGCACGTTTTGGTTGGCGTTCTCGAGGGTGATGTACTCGTCGAAAGTGATCTCAATTCTTTTTCCATTGAAGTTGAGGCTGTGGTTTTCGGGCACAGCCGCCACCACCACAGGGGGTGTGGTGTCCTTCGGCCCACCCGTGGGAGCCACCGCATTCGCGCAACGCTGGGCGAGGAAGGCCGTCAACAGCATCCCGAAGCAGAAAAACAGGTATTTCACTTTCCGAATCACGGGGCAAAGGTAGTGATTATTTCGTTTATCTAACCACGGCTTTTGTTGCAGTGCCATCTACCTTCACCACATAAACACCTGACGTGAGGAGAAATTCACCATGTGTGGCTTGTCGTTTTTGCGCCACGATGCGACCCAGCATATCATAAACCTCAATATCGGCAGGCTCATTGCTTTCCACGGCCAAGCCGCCTTCGATGTTGAAAATGTTGGGGCTGTTGTTCTCGGGCGTCTCGGGAAGGCCGACATGATAATCGGAATAATAGAGCACCACATTGGTATGGACGTTCTCTCCCGTATATTGATCCAAGTATTGGCATTCAATGGATTCCAAGCGGTCGAAAATCGGAAACTCATTGATTTCATAATAGGCAAAACCATAGAGATTCATGTTCGAGTTGTAGGTTTTCCAGTATTTGACGAAGCCGTCCCATGCTTCCTTCGCTCCCAAGGTATTGCCGACAGGGGCATTTGATTCATATTGTGGAGCAAAAAAGAGCGGTGAGACGCTACCAAACATATTAACACCTCCTGAAATAGATTGCATCGTACCGTCCGGGTTGAACTCGTAGGACAGGATGCTGTAATCTACCCATTCATCATAACTGATGGCTCTATCATAGCAGTGCTTGTAGTCCATTCGTCCTTGCTGGTCGTAGGAGAATACGTTCTTGTAATATTTTTGCAACTCGTTTCCTAGTGTTCGATGAGCCGTTTCCAAGAGTAGTCGACCTTGCTCATCTCGCTCGTATTCAGTTATGTACATTCTGTCTTCGTCATATACATTGTTATGATAAAACCATCTTTCTTGTTTCAAGATGAGACTGTCTTGCTCGTTGTAGGTGTATATAATGGTGTCTTTTTCGCGGATGAAAGTCGGCGCTATATCAATATAGCAATATAGGGTCACTTGGTTGAGGTCGTTGTAGGTATATTTCGTCTCCTGACTTGCACTGGAACCACAGACATACTTTCTTGTCAGGAAATTGGCGTCGTTGTACTCGTAAGAGGCATAGCCTTCGTAGGGAATCCATTGGCTGGCTTCGGCATCCCAGTGGTAACTTTTCGATAGAATCAGGTTATGGCGATCGTCATAGGTGTGTTCTGTTTTTGTTGAAAGTTTCCAGTCATCGCCGTCGGGAAGATAGGTGATTTCTTGCAGGCAGTTGCCCCAATCGTCATACGTCCAAACCAATCGGTTGAAAGGATCCCAAAGGGTGTCGGCGGTTTGGGCCGTATGAATCGTTCGCTCCGTACAGTTGTCGTTTTCATAAACATATTCCGTCTTATGGTATTTGTATGTGCCAGAACTGGTATATTCATAGTCCCTTCTGAAAACGCATTCACCCAAAGAATTGAAGGTTTTGTCAGTTTTTTGTAAAAGAACCCAACCGTTTTGCCACGTGAAACGCGAATATGAAAGGCAATGGTCGTTGTCATCGTAGGTATAGGTCTTCTTTTCGGTGTATCCGAAAGTTCCATACATAGGTGACAATTCAGAGGCAACGATGAGGGTCATGTGGCCGTTTTGGTCATAGTTGAACACATGTTTGGATCTTCGTATGCCGTAATCCAAGTCGTAAGCGACAATGCTATCCAATTGCTGGCCGTACTCCATCCCGCTGTTCGGATTCCTAACGATGGACTGCCCCATCATTGAGATTGTCGCAAGAGCAATGATAAAGGTAAGGGAGATTTTCCTCATAATCGCAGGTTGTTTAGAAGATTATGCAGCAAAGATAATAAAAACTAACCTACTTGCACACCATTCCGAAATGAATTAGTATCTTTGCAAGTTTTAATCTTAATCTTGAATCTTTAATCTTTAAATCCGAAACATATGTACAGAACACATAATTGTGGAGAACTTCGTCTTGCCGACGCCGGCAAGGAAGTGACATTGGCCGGCTGGGTGCAGCGCACCCGCGACAAAGGCTCCCTCGTTTGGATTGACCTCCGCGACCGTTATGGCATCACCCAACTCTTCTTGG
>Ga0310690_10004654_pt1 | contig 19253 bp, 33 predicted proteins | sample AusTroGonzalo_MG_2_FD_207661 | JGI IMG/M metagenome (GOLD analysis project Ga0310690, IMG submission 207661) | Bovine rumen microbial communities from tropical cattle in Woodstock, Queensland, Australia - Gonzalo_04 (v2) (version 2) | ecosystem: Host-associated > Mammals > Digestive system >...
ATTAAATAACTCAGGAGCGGTTACCGCAAACTACTGGCTCAATCAAATCTATGACAAGGAGATAGCGGACGCTCATAAGAATGCAGACATTCACATTCACGATCTTTCGTTTCTCGGCGGCTACTGTGCCGGCTGGTCATTAAAGCAACTCATTAAAGAAGGACTCGGCGGTGTCCCTGGAAAGATTACTTCGGCACCTGCATCCCACCTCTCCACTCTATGTAATCAGATGGTGAACTTCTTAGGGATACTTCAGAATGAGTGGGCAGGAGCTCAAGCCTTTTCATCATTCGATACTTATCTTGCACCTTTCGTAAAGGTTGACAACCTCTCATATAAAGAAGTAAAGCAATGTATTCAGTCCTTCGTCTTCGGTGTTAATACTCCGAGTAGATGGGGAACTCAAGCGCCTTTCTCCAATATAACATTAGACTGGACCGTTCCTAACGACTTGGCAAATCTTAATTGTATTGTCGGAGGAAAGGAGGTAGACTTCTGTTATAGGGACTGTGAGAAAGAGATGGCGATGATAAACAAAGCCTTCATAGAAGTAATGATAGAAGGTGATGCAAATGGTCGTGGCTTTCAGTATCCCATCCCGACATATTCAATCACAAGTGATTTCGATTGGTCCGAGACCGAGAATAATAAGTTACTCTTCGAGATGACAGCAAAGTACGGAACTCCATACTTCAGCAACTATGTTAATAGTGATATGGAACCGAGTGACGTCAGAAGTATGTGCTGCCGTCTAAGACTTGATCTCAGAGAGTTAAGGAAAAAGTCCGGTGGCTTCTTTGGTAGTGGTGAGAACACAGGAAGTGTCGGTGTCGTTACAATCAATATGCCGAGGATTGCTTATCTCTCCAAAGATGAGAATGAATTCTTTGAGAGACTTGATAAGTTAATGGACATCTCTGCCAGAAGCTTAGATATTAAACGTAAGACTATCACTCAATACTTAGAGCAAGGTCTCTATCCGTATACAAAGAGATACTTAGGCGGATTCGATTCTCACTTCTCCACATTAGGATTAGTCGGAATGAATGAGGCTTGTCTCAATGCTAATTGGCTTAAGAAAGACTTGACTACTACCGAAGCTCAAGAGTTTACTAAGAAAGTCTTAAATCATATGAGAGACAGACTTAGCGACTATCAAGAACAATACGGAGACTTATTCAATCTTGAAGCTACTCCTGCAGAGTCTACGTCTTATAGATTAGCGAAGCACGATAAAGAGAGATACCCAGATATGATATTCGCTACTATGGACGGTGTGCCTTATTATACTAACAGCTCGCATCTTCCTGTAGGATATACTGCAGACATCTTTACAGCACTAGACGTACAAGATGAGTTACAGACATTGTATACATCGGGAACAGTCTTCCACGCATTCTTAGGACAAAGACTAGATGATTGGAAAGTCGCAGCGTCATTAGTAAGAAAGATTGCAGAGAACTACAAACTCCCATACTATACAATGAGTCCCACTTATTCTATATGTACGGAACACGGCTATCTCCCAGGAGAACATAGAGTCTGTCCTATCTGCGGAAAGACAACAGAAGTCTATAGTCGTATTACAGGATACTACAGACCAGTCGCAAACTGGAACGACGGCAAGGCTCAAGAGTATAGAGATAGAAAGGTATACGAAATCGCCGGAGATTCAAAACAACTCAGTTTCAATTCTATCATCAAGACTAAAAATGATGCAGTTGAAGAAACCGATGATGCAATTAAAATGAATTCAACCCAAATTGAAACGAATTCAAATTGCAATGTAATCCTCTTCGGAACAAAGACTTGTCCCAATTGTAAGATGGCAAAGTTAATGTTAGACAAGGCAGGAATACAATATTCCTGGGTAGATGCAGAAGAGAAGAAAGATATGACTGCATTGTATAATATAAGAAAAGCACCGACGTTAATAGTAGACGGCAATCGCTACGAGAACGCCAGTGAGATTAAAAAATATATAGAACAAAGATAAAGGTAATATATGGAAGGAAAGGAAACTAAACCAATATTCACTTGCTCATTTTTAAGAAGGTCGGCTCTTGCAGGGTTTATGATAGGACTCGCAGGAGCCCTCTTCCTTCAATGCGACAATAAGATAATCGGATCCATGTTGTTTTCATTAGGACTGATAGCAGTCATCTTATTCGACGGTCTATTATATACTGGAAAGATAGGCTACGTCCGAAATCGACATGAATTCGTTCAGGCCTTGTTTATTCTCACCGTAAACCTCGTAATTGCTTTCCTTGTAGGTTTTGTCTACCGACTCGTCAACGGCCCGTCTGGGGCCATTCTAACGCGTCTGGACAAGTCCTGGATTAAAGTTCTGGTCGACGGCTTCGGATGCGGCGTCTGTATCTACTTCGCAGTAGAGGGATGGAAGAAGACGAAGAGCCTCATTCCAATCATCCTCGGCGTTATGGCCTTTATACTCGGAGGCTTCGAGCATACTGTAGCATGTGCCATGTATTTAGGTGCAGGTGAGTGGAATTGGATCGGATTCGGTTACGTCTTACTTATAGCGGTGGGGAATAGCCTCGGCTCGCTCTTCATTAGATTTCTTCAATACGGATTCAAGGCGGATCCGTTAAAGCAATAGTATGAAAAAGTTAGTGAGAGTCTACTGCTTCAACATCGACTATTATAAAAAAGATAAAGTCATCGGCGTCTTCGGTCCGGATGCTTTACAGAACTTCGTCCAGGAAGGCTATCTGACTCACTACGATTACACGTGTGCGCCGAAAGACCTTGAGGTTGAAGTTTATCTTGAACCCAACTTTCTGGACAATCTGGACGAGACTGAGGAGATTATAAAAGCACAACTAGAAGAGGACGCCGGATTGCATGTGAATTCGTTCTCGTTTAGAATCATCTGCTAAATTAGACGATACACGAAAATTCAAGGAGTCATAACTACTTATGAATAAAACTTTACAAGAAGCGTTTTTCGATATTTTCCAATCCGCTATCAAACCCGTCGTCAGAGACTTGGCTACTGAGCTTCTCAAGACCGTACTCGGCGACGATATATATACACAAATCACAAGTGCAGAGTCAGATGCGCTTACACGTGGCGATTCGAAATCACTCAATACAAAACTTGTTATGTATTTCATACAACAGTTTAGTGGCATTAAACTTAATGCGCTTCGTTACGGCGATTTCATAGTTCCCTCTATTTCTCAGCATAGAGTTTGGGGAGATTCGACGGTTACAATTTCTGCATCGAATCCCGGTATCAATCTAATATTCATAGACCGCAACAACGCGTACCGCACCACTAAGTATGAGATAGATGCGAGAACTGTTAATCAGTTAGCTTATCAGACTAAAGAACAAAGAAGAGATTGTTTAGTATTTCTTGCGGCGCTTGCAATTTTGGGTGAATTCAAAACTGAGCAAACAACCAGGAGAGAAGTCGAAGCTGCAGCTGCCGCCGAAGAAGCTAAAAAAGAAAAAAGAAGAGAGCGCGCTATCAAGCGCCGTCAAGACAAGTATAGTGAAGGCGGCGATTGGGAAAAGATGATTTCAGATGCGGAAGCTGGCATCAATACAGATAAAGAAAGTTTCTATTTTGCTTTAGGCTTCTTAGCTGCGACTATTCCCGCTCGCGGCTGGATTAAGGCGAAGGTACCTGTTAAAGATGGGGACAATTCCGCGGTCCGCGCGTTTGAGCGTATGTTCCCTGGGGCCCCTTATGAAGTTCACAATGTTGTAAGAGTAGGCAACTGGGATGATATGTACGGGACAAGTTTCGCTCTGAAGATTCCAGAGAAAGCTGTTCCTTATGCACCGAGCTATTTAACTAATACACTTCAAGGCACTGCCTATCAGTTCTTTGGTCATTCCGAGCATCAGAATACTGCTGGCGCCTTAAACAGACATGGAATACTTTCTAATATGGGATTCATCACTAAGTTAATCAATGACTATGGATTTAACTTTGGTGTGGGTGAGAAAGCTGTTCCGTCTATAGATAAGTTAAAAGATTATTACTGCCCGGGAGATAAAGCCGACTTTGTTCAAAAGGGTTATGACCGCGGCTTAAGCGCGTTAAACGGTTCAAGTGACGGTGGTAGTGATGACGCATCGACTGACGAGCCTGAAAATCCTTTAGACATCGATTTTCCTGAGGTCGAATAATTTCTAGTCGAAATCAGGGCGTTTTCGTTTTTGCTAACTTATTATAAGGAAACTGTTATGTTGAAACTAACATATAGACAAATGAAAGAGAATATCAAGAAGCATCTTGAAGAGTCGCGTCCAAATCGTGGTGAATTCGATTCAAATCAAAGTGTTTTCAATTTTGAGGGGGAAAGTCCTGAACTATTAAGGGAGGCTGCAGAAGACGCTCCTTCTCCTTATCCTATAGAAGGGGCTGAAGGCGATTTCCACGGCTGACCTGCCGGCTTCTCATATAATAAAAGAGAAGTCATGAACATCTGGCTAAACAGCAGGGCAGACGACCCGGACGATCCAATCAGAGATGCTGAACCTGACTACGAAGATGACGAGGAGGACGGCCAACCACATGACTAAAGAGTTCAAAGAGAACCAAATTCTAAAATCTCTTCTGGAATACTACAACTTAAATCTAGCGGCCTTCCTTAATAGTCTCGGCTATCACGGCGACATCGACAAGTATGACCCCAAGGCCTTCACCCGCACCGACAACCCGTCGAAAGACTCATGATTCATGAGCATTTGCAAAGCCGCAATAGAGACGGCACCGAAGCCTGGGAGGGTATGAGTTCTACTCAGAGGTCCCAAGTATCCGCCGATACTTAAGATTGTATCCGACCGCCCACTCTACTACTCGGACGCACACATCGGCCTAATCACTAATTGCAGTACACTTAAAGGAAAGACCTTTGAGGAGTTGGGCTTAGAGGGAATGCAGGTCGGCCCGTATGTAGTGGAATTATATCTGGACAAGTGTAAGTGAGAAAGTGTTATGCGTCTCTTACCTCTATCGTATTATCATGCCTGCAGCTCACTTGAAAAGTTCGAGATGTTCTTTTCAGAAGACGATGATGCTCCTCCCCCACTTCCACCCGAAGAAGACGGCGAAGACATTGAGATAGACATAGAAGACAATCCTTTCGAGACCGCCTGGCCCGAGGCCTAAACTAATATATAATAATCAAGACGAAGTCTGGACAAAATCCGGACTTCTTTTTTATTAACTTTTTACTAAATTTTTTTAATAAACTTTTTTCGAAAAAAGTGTTAACATTCTCCTCGACTTGTGTTATAATAGGTGTAGAAACAAAGGAGGTGTACTGATAATGAAGTACCAAATTTTACAGTTGAAAGCAAAAAGTGACATCGAGGAGAATGGAAAGAAAGACTATTTCTTCCGTGACCTTGACAAGGCCCGTGCGAGCGCGTTTAATCAAAATGATTACGAGTGCGTGGAAACGGTGGATATGCCGTCCTATCCCCCTGTCAAAGAGGAAGAGGTAATGGGGTATCTGGACATTCTCTATGACAGATACAATCTGTTTCCGCCCGCTGACTACCATGGACGATCTGTGTCTGTCAGCGACATCATCATTCTCGATGGTGTATACTATTATGTGCAGCCGACCGGGTTCACCAAACTCACGCCGGCTGACCTTGAGATGTTCTTAAAGGGGGAATAAGACAATGACCCAAGAAGAGTTTTTCAAACAGAAGCACGAGTATGTAGACCTTAAGGATTACGTCCCGAAGCTTTCCCTTCCGAAGTGGCCGCAGGCGTTAATCTTCGGTGAGAAGGTTACCGAAGAGCAAGCGGACGAAATCATTCGTCGTACCGATACGTTCTTCCAGGGATGGAACGGAAACGACAGAGACTTCATTAGGAGGGCTTACGAGATTGTCAAGTATCCCGACGCGCTCTATGATGATTTCTACGATACTCCGGACCATACCCCCGAAGAGCGTCAAGCACATCAGGAAGAGAGACGTCGCAAGATGGAGAAGTTCAAGAAGGCGTGGCGTCCCATCACTACCGAGTACATTCAGAACAGTTGGATCAGCTGCTCTTACATCGGTGGCCCCCACGGCTGGTGCAATCCCGACGGCACTATCAACTACAGCGACAACATCGGCAAGTGGCCGGAGATTAGCGAGGTCTTCAACGATGCAGCTATTCTCGCTAAGGCATTCCCGTTCCTTCACCTCTACATCACTTTGGCAAACGCCGAGTCTGGTGAAGATGACCATGAGTCTGTAGTGACCATCGAGGTTAAAGGTGGCGAGGCCCACGTCTGGAAGGAACCCTTACCTTATTATGAAGCGCGTGGCCGCATGCCGAGCATTCACAACATGCAGGACAGCATCAATAACATGCTTATGCGTCTGCAGTACGGCATCAGCAACGAAGGCCGCTACAAACTTGACCACATCCAACAGTGGGCTGATAAAGTCTACAAGAAGGGTCCCAAGAAAAACTAACAAATCTTAATAAACTTTTTTACCCAAAAGGGTTTACAAACGAGTTGAGACGCGTTATAATATATATAGATTCGCAAGGAGGTAAATGAATCTATGAAAGAGAGAGATGCAATCCAGGCCGGTTTCCATTACACCGGAATGAGCTGCTCCGCTTGGGACACTGAGAAGTGGGAAGAGACCAAGGCAAGAGCGCAGGCAATCAAGAAGCGTTGGAAAGGTGCAGACTTCCGAGTCGTTGACGAGAGCTGCCAGAGCATGCACGGCAAGAGGCCGTGGAAGAACATTTACGGCAACGAGATCTTCTGCAAGTTCCAGTACACCAATGATGCGGAAATCAAGAAGATTGAAGACTACATTTCCCTTGAGGCCTACAAGAAAAGACAGGCCGACCTCGAAGTCGAGTATGAGGCTAAGAGAAAAGAGTTGGCCAAGCAAGAAGACCAGATGACCGCCAAGTATCAAGACATCTTGGCACACAAAGCATAAGGAGGTATAACAATGAGTAGAGAGTATTTCCACGTTGTCTTCCAGGTTACGAAGAGCATCGTATTCGAAGTCAGCTACTACAGGCTTGGCAGAAATGAGCGCGCCGACTTCACCACCGAAGCGATGGAGTTTAACAAACCCAAGACGGACTACTGCTGCTGCGGCCAGTGTCAAGACCACTTACTTCCCAAGCAGTCCGCGGCGATGTGGTTCTACAAGAAGTGGGACAGGCTTCATCTGCACGACCTGTCAGATGAAGAGTATGAAGCAATCAAGATCGACTTGCTTCGTCTTGAAGCCATATACAACAGCATCCGTAAGTCTTGCGACTCTACCGAGAAGGAAGAGCTCAGAGACTTCAGGTTCCGTGAAATCAAAGAGCTGTCAAAGCTCCCGGTGAAGAAGCCGCCTATCGACGCCAAAGCATTTGCCCAAAAGAAGGAAGACCTCCTCAACTGGCTCATTGACAAGTATTGTGAAGAAGAGGGTATCCCCTCCGTCATTCGAGACCTAATCGAAGACGGCGACTTCACAGTCCACGAGCTGGTTTCTATGGGCTTCGAGTACGGAGATATCTACGAGTCCTAATATTAACAAATCTTAGTAAAAAAACTTTCAAAAAAGGGTTTACAAGGTTTGGGAAATGCGTTATAATATCTGTAGGTAAAGGAGGTTAGCCTACAATGAGAAACATTTCTATTAACGAACTATCGGACATCTTACTCGCAAAGTTCAGCGGCAAAGAAGCTTCTTACAATGCATTCATCATTGCCAGAGAAATTGAGCGCGTTCTTCGTGAGCGAGTCGAGCCTGGTGACGGCATCGATGCTGATAGCATCATAGCATATTCATACAAAGGCTTTGATATAACGGTACAGTACAAAAAGTATGTGATCGGAGAAGTCAAGGCTCATCGTAAAACGATAGGCAAAGGCTGGTCGAAAAGTTACGTTTTCAAGAGCTTCAGCGGTGAATGGTTCTTTCCCGATACCGTAGCCAGGATGCTTGAGATCAACGGGCTTGTTGCCGCAGCTGACGAGAAGACTGCCTTTGAAGATCGGATTGCAGTTGCGTTGTATCGCGAACTGATGACTGTTCTTGAGTGTGACCCTTGGAAAGCAAGAGGCATTCTTGAGCAAGCAGTAAAGAGATACCATACGCTTGAGAGCAAGCTTGATGAAATCTGCAAAGAGCTGAAGATTGAGAAGGATGTAATAGTATGAGTTACACAGAATATTCAGTATCAGACAAGCTCATCCCGGAAAAGTGCCCGTGGTGCGGCGAAAAAATAACCGGCAAGAACCGTTTGCTGACAAATGACTTCGGTTCATATCAGATGCACTTTGGCTGCGATAAGTGCATTACCCGTCCGCTGGAAGAGCTTACGCCTCCGCCGGACTTTAAGGACCCAAGAAATGATCCCGTGGTCTACGCAGCGATACAGAGCTACAGAACAGAGATAGCGAAAGCAGAATGGCTTGCTGGTAGAATTGATCTACTCAAGTAAAGGAGGGCAGTGCATGTCAAAGTTGGTTAGGGCACAAGCTATGTGGAACTTGAAGCATCCCAAAAAACCGAAAAAAAAGTGAAAAAAGTTTGAAAAAACAGTTAACATTTAATCGGAAACGCGTTATAATAATAACGTAAGGCAATCCATAGTAAAGGAGGTTAAAAGAAATTATGGATAAGAAATGGTGCAAAGTAACTTTTTACGCAGAAATGGATCCGAGCGATATTCGTGCAATGCAGAAGTATCTCTATGAAACGATGCAAGAGTCGCTGCAGATTGGTCCTTGCGAGGGCTTGCAGATCCAGGAAGATGATTTGCAAGAACACATCACGGCATATGAAGACTGTTGTCTTGATGATGACGGTCTCGACGACGATCTCTACTATCCGGCTCGTTTGGTCTTAGACTCAGACGATTTGGAAATGGACGAAGACGAGAACAACACAACAATCGATAAGCAAGTTTTCGATGACTATCAGGAAGATGTATTGCTACGCATCTATCTTCCGGAAGAAGGCGTTGAGAACACTTACAGAATGATCGATGAAGACGAGAACTACATCTATCTTGAGTTCATCGACAGCGTGCCGTGCGACGGCTATGATGAGAATGTTCCCATCTATAAATAGGAGGTAGCCTATGGGACAATACTATTTTCCAACTATCATAAGGCCGACGGGCGAAATCTACCACTTCGACCCGAACCACTTCGGCAGTGGTCTGAAGTTGACGGAACATGCTTACGTCGGCAATGGAACTGTCAATGCAGTTCTTAGTGAACTGCATGATGGTGATAGACTTGCGTGGGTTGGCGACTACGCTGACTTCTCCGAGTTCTGCAGGATTAACGACAGGCACTTCACTTCCGACAATCAACTGTTCGTCGACATGCTCAGTTATATCATGCATCACGACGGACACGGTGGAAACACATTGTTTAGGCCGCCACGCTACATACTAAACACGACAAAGAACGAATACATCGACATGGAAGAGTGGACGGTTGACCACGTTCCTGCCGAGTATATCCTGCATCCCTTGCCACTGCTGTGTGCCATAGGTAATGGCGCCGGCGGCGGCGACTACTACGGGCCTGATGAAGAGGCCTGCGGTCGATGGGCATTTGACCTGATAGAACTCTCTGATGAAGAGCCAGCGGGTATGGAAAACATTACGGGTTGGTACGACTTCAGAGAATAACATCTTCGACCTCTTTTGAAGGAGAGTTGCTTCGGCGCTCTCCTTTTTCTTTTGCTAAATTATACAGATTACCAACGTCGGAGATAATTAGATGAAGAAGACAATTAAGGTACTGCCTAAGACGGTTACTCCCAGAGTAGCACTAAAAGAAAAGATCTATTCCGTGGATACGATGCTACCGAGTGAGGATGCATACGAGGAGAGGGTTTGAACTCCAATAGGGGGGAAGAAGAAACACACCCCGTTTACTCCTGCAGTTTTCGATGCGAACTGTAAGCTTTCAAGAGATCTACAGATGAAGGCATGGAAAGAGTTCGAGGCAAGATACACTGGGTGTGACTATGATAGTAGAACTGGAGAGTCCAGAAAGATACCTGGATTAGTTCCAGTGATAGATGTAGATCTGTTTCATATCTGTTATGACAGAGCTATGAAAGACTTGGGATTTAGGGGGGAACACTTTGATGAAGATGGCTTCCCAATTAAGGATTTTGCTAGTGGCAAATCCTTCCTCACTAAAGTTCATTACTTAGATGAGAGTAAACCCAGATACTTAAAGGACATTTTAACGTACCTTTGGAAGTATAAGCACGTTGGCGATAGATGGCATAGATATGTTGACAAAGAAAGTAAACTTGTCGACACCCATGTCATGTCTGACTATAAGCAAGATCTTATTTGGGATGAGATTTCTAAAGATGAAAGGATTGCCGAAAAAGATTTAGAAACTAAACTTATGGCTGCAAATCAGCTTTTTGTGTTAGATAATAGAGATTTTATAGCAGAATACTTCAAAAAAGAGCTTTCCGGCGTCATTCCAGACGATAAACTTAAGATAATTAGAAAAGCGGCCAAGAGAAATAAAGAGTTTAGGATGTTTAAGACTAGACCTGTATCCAAGCTATTTGAAACTATATTTATAGCGTTTGGGGACAATTGGTCTTATGAAAACTATAAAAAAGCTGTAAATGAGGGCGAAAAAGACAAGATTTTTCCAGAATTTGTTGAATTTTCACTATTTGAGAACATACTTGTGGCTACAAATGAGAATATTGGGTCACATGTAGTAGCTAAGTTTATACCGAAACAGAAATCCGATGACGAATTCAGACATATACTTCCGGTAGAAGAAGCGGTTGGTGGAACCTTTGATGCGGATTTAGAATACACTATTACTGGATTTGATGCTACTGAAACTAAAACTGTTTCACCGAAAGAGTTCGGAACTATTATAAGAACATTGGTAGAGAAACTAGTACCTCATGTAATCGAGGAGCTTTCCGCATCATCAGCTGCAACTATATCAGATGGTATCTTCTATATAGCGGGTGGTGATGGTAGGTGATATGTAAAAGACAGTGAAGGTAAGATATTCGTAACACCTAATTCCAGAACACCTGTTAATAAAGAGAAGTGGCCCGGTCCTTATATCCCCTTGATGTACTATAGTAGATATGATCAGCCGAAAAGAAATCCATATTCGACCTATGAGAATTCTTACTCTAAAGAATATTATAGTATCAACTCAGAAGCTGTATCCAAACTTAGTGATGATGAAATCAAGCAAGGTCTAAACGTTGCACCTACTGTAATGGCAGTGATGCTGAAGATGAAGCCAGGCAGTCACGCTGATGTAACTTCCCACTTCATGGTTAAAGAGTATCTTGATTGTTGGTCAGAGTCCGATGCGGAGGCTTGGGATACAAGTTTCTGCGCTTCTGATGAGTATCCGGATATTGACCACTGGGTCAGATGCGACATTACTTATGAGTCCACTGATTAAGGAGAATACACATGGCAAACACTGCATGATTTTATAGTAAACGAGAACGCCCAGATGAGATTTGGGAGGTATTAGAAAAGCTCGAGACAGTAGAAGAGGTTGCTGAATACCTGAAACATATTCCGTCTTGGTGTGGCATCTGAACGCTGAAGACCGACATAGATGGTTATTGGGAAGTCACCCGCAGATATTACAACCCGGAGAAAGACCAGATTGCTTACCACACTGAAACACTAGATCAGCTGCCAAGAGTCGCGGATCCAGAACCAGAAGATTTAGGTGATGAGGAAGTAGATATTATTGATCCAGATGATGAGGATTAGAAATGAGTAAGACTTATAGAATAGAACTAGATAACGGTAAGACCAGAACTTGTACCGATGAGAAGGTCATGGACGATCTACTATTTAAGCTTCAATCTGGAGAAGATTTACACGTTAGTAAAATCTTCGAGATTTCAGATGCGGGAGAAAAAGAAATCTGAAATGATGAAGATGGATTTGTAGTAGAAGTCGAAGACGACTATGAAGAAATAGAAGACGACCCAAGACTGCGTGAGGAGGTAGAGCACTTCATTGACACGCTGTGTTCCGAAGGTGACTTAGAAGATCTGAAAACAGATCTGTTTGATGACTACGCCCCATCCGTTAGAGAGTGGATAAAGTATGTTAAGGATACAGGAGACTTAGCTAAGAAGAGTGGTGTGCTACTGCCGGGTAACTTTGATGGCTGGGTACATGAGTTAGTGGAGAACTACTGTGATAATGAGCACTGTCCATATTCTCCCAGAGGAATGATGGAGGGAATAAGAGAAAACCCAGAAGCGACGGAGTGGCTTGAGGATGAGTGGATTAGTCTTTGTGATACACTGATAGACACTATGCCAGGCTTCAAGGGTGATGAGGATGAAGGTATCGGAACAGTAGATCCTCATGAATTCGCCGAGCACTTCGTTGACCACATGGTAGATGGTGTTCTTGCAGGTAGAGTATTAGAACTATTCCATGAATATGAACCTACATCTGTAGAGTGAACACTGTTTATAGAGAAGAACCCAGATTGGGAGATAGGTGTTTATGTTACCAGAATGCCAAGTGGCTTTGAAGAGTGGGTGGATGAACTAGCAGATTATTTTATAGAGCAGACCCACAGCAGTTTCACTAAAGATGAAGTTGTAGATATGGTATTGAAAGATGATGATACCCGTAAGTTTATGGAGCGCACTTGGGTAACTCTTTGTGAAGAGTGGTGTGAAATAATGGAAGCACCTCCCGGAGAAGACTAAAGAATTATTAACAAATCTTAATAAAGAAATTTGATTAAAAGGGTTTACAGACCCTTTTTTTCATGATATAATAATCATAGTCAAGGAGGTATATAACAATGACTAATACTGATAAACAATTCGCAAGAGACTTTTTCCGCAGGCGCATTCTGGAAGAGGCAAAGGCCGGTAACTACACCAATGCAGATTTTCTTATGTTTGAGCTGGCAGAGGCCAATCTCGGTTTCCATGTCGCTGAGCACGAGGCTATGCTGTATCCTATCGCCGTCAACGAGGTCAACGCATTCAATGAAGATGAAGCGGCATATATAAAGGATACGCCCACGTGCGACTACATAATCAACGTGGCAAACAACTACGGTAACCTTGAGCCTACCGTTGCAGTCGAGACAGAGTTCGATGCTATTCTTCTGGCGAAAGAAATCGCAGCGACCGGTAAGACTACGGAAGTAGTTTATATGCCTGAGTACGACGCAGACATCAACGAAGTCATCTGGAAGTCGGACGAGAAACGTTAATCAAAAATTAGTCAAAAGTTAATCTTCTTTTGACTCAATCCATGTTATAATATACATAGGAGGTAAAGAACAATGCTTAAAAAGATTATTCCCGTCCGTGTGGACATCAAAGATGACGACGAACTGGTACGTAGACTTCTTGCTGAGAAAGATACGTACTACTTGAACGAAGAGGGCAGAGTCTGTAAGGTCACAGTCGAAAGCGACAATGACGAGTGCTTTGACCCTCGTGAGTACTTCGAGAACGTTTCGAAGTTTATCTGCCGCGATGATATTGACTATCGTCTCGGCGACAAACAACTTCCGCTTGAAGAGACCCAGGAAGAGTACGATCGCCTCAAAGTGCGTGAAGACGTGTATCTCCGTGTGGTTTATATGTATGACCACTCTGGTATCTCGTTCCACTTCGCACCGGTCGACCGTTGGGATACGACTCAGGTCGGTTTTATGTATGTGACGAGACGAGACATCATCGACAACTTCGGTGACGAGTGGGCCGACAAGTGGATGGACAAAGCAAAAGAAGTTATCGAGTATGAGCTGAAGACATACAACGACTTCTGCGAAGGCGCCGTCTATGGATACAACCTGTCCACAAGATACGAAGTCAAGTGCGTCCGTGATGACGGTAGAGAGTGGTCGGACTGGGACTGGGAGCCCGCTGACAATTGTTCCGGTTTCTTCGGCCGCGACCTTATCGAAAACGGACTCATCGGCGAAATCAAAGCGTACGCCAAAGACGGAAAGTTCTTTTGGTATGATTATAAGGAGGAAGACAGATGATAACAGAAGCACAATCTCTTAGGGTAAGTCGTAGGTTCTTCGACATTTTCAAAGAGGCGATCGAGCGAGAAGAAGAGGACGGACTCATCATCTCCGGCTACATCGACACTTTCAACAACTGCCGCGAGACAGGGTTTAGGACCATACTCTATAAAGCAGAGTACTATGACTATGTGGACCATCTGAAGACAATACAGAACAGTGTCTATAAAGACATTGCTATCTGGGCCTATGAGAATAGGAATAGCGATAACCTCGTTGTAATCGTATCCACTAACCGCGGCAACATCAACAACATGTACTCCGAAGAGTCCTACAAAGGCGAGCGTAAGTTCTTCGAGGCCGGTGAGTATGTGGAGGCTGTAGACTACGCCATCCAGCGCGTCAAGGAAATCTTCGCTCTGGCCCTTGTGGAAGAGGAAAGAAAAACTAAGAAAAGTTAATAAAAAACTTTCAAAAAAGTGTTAACATTCTTGTCAAAACATGTTATAATAATACTGTGAGGCAAGAATGTTTCACATAAGGAGGTAAGTATATGAAAGTAAGTTTCAAGAACCTTAAGAGAGCTCCGGTCGCAAAGCCTATGTTTGGCAACGAGTACGGGCTTGAGAACACCACACTGCTCCGCAATCCGACGCCGGCACGTAAGTACATCAAGTTGATGGCTCAGTGTTTGGACTTCCAGACGGCGCGTGAGTTGTTCCCTGGTACCGCACACGCTATGTGTCATCAGCTCCGTGACTTGTGTCGTCTCGGCTACATCGAGCGCTACCAGCTCATCAAATCGAACGGACAGCCTGGTCCTAATCCCTATGTATATAGGACGACTCCGCAAGGTTTGTGTATGATCATCAGAGCCTACAATAGTGTTCAGTTGCAGTAAGGAGGACAAGAGCAATGGCTAATCCGAACATCAAGACCAGAGACGAAGCAGAAAAAGAACTCATCGAGCTCATTCAGTCCGAGCGGCTGGACGAGACGAAGAAAGGCACCGCAGATTATATAGATGCGATGGAAGACTGGGACTGGCTCCTCAACTTCGTCGTCTGCTGTATGCAGGACTCCGGTGAAGTCCGCGGCGGGATCACCATCAAGAAAGTGCTGCAATCCATCGAGAAGAGACATAACGTTGACCTTCTCAAGTACTTCGAGTAAGGAGGCTCATATGAAATCTATCAAGTTGAAATCTGACGTACTTTATCAGTACGTTATCTATAACAACGACATCGCCGAGACCATACAGTCTGTTATCCCAGGCTCTATGGATATTGTCGAAGAAACATCCGTTTTATTCACCGACGAGGCCTACTGTCGTAAGATGGCGGCAGCCCGTTGTGAAGAGCTGGATAAAGACTTCGAGACGACTGGCGGTTTCTCCTACAGAGTTGAAGCCTTGCCTATCTTAGACCATAAGGAGGATTAAGAAGATGAGCGATAAGTATCCTATCAGACCCGAGTGGGAAAAGCACTACAAGACTCTTGAGCGCATCCGCGTATCCGGCATTACCAACATGTTCGGCGCATCCCCCTACCTCGCACAGATGGCGGGTATCTCCGAGACGATGGCGAGGGACGTGTTAGCCAACTGGATGCACAACTACGACGCCTTGTCGGTGCAGTACGGCTGGAGGGAAGATTAAGAAAAGTTAATAAAAAACTTTGAAAAAACAGTTAACTTTTCCGTGGAATCGTGATATAATAGTATTGTTAGGAGGTTACGAGAATGAAAGTCGAAAAGTTTTTCTACAAGAACAATGTGGATATATGCAGCCCGAAGCAGCTGTATAACTTCATCACTCAGCACTTTCAATACTACACGATGAATTCGTGGAACGGTATAAAGTCTATCGCGAACAAGGTCAAGATAACCGACCTCAAGTTGTCTACCCAGTTACCGGCTGACTACGATACTGTTAATGCAGTATTCGAAATCGTGTTCAACGAGTATGACGAGTACGGTTTCTGGGATGACGTCAACGAGATCATAAGACAGTTCGAGAGAGAGCATCAAGGTTTTACCATCTATTCCAACGGCAGAACCGGCGGTTATCTTGTGCTTGCCAAAGAGCATTCGGTAATTCCGGCAGTGTCTCAGTCGATTATGGACACTGAAGACTATGAAGACTTCAAGTACGAATCGGCTAGAGATTGGGGCGGTGTCAAGAATCGTATCAATCAGCTCAGATTCTACGGTCTGCTCGTAAGAGACTTCGATAGCACTTGTGACCTAATCAGGCAGGTACTAATCGAGTACACCAAAAAGTACGGCGCCGCTATAGCGCGCAAATTAAAGAAAAAGGAGAAGTAAAGGTATATGAATATCAGAGGCCAACTGTTCAAAGACTTGAGACACACGGCTGCGCTTTTGTTGTCCTTGTTTGGTATCGACTATACCATCAAAGATAACTTCACACTCATTATGGATCGCTTGTGTGAGTGCATCGACCGTAATGACTGGAAGACAGCCGACTACTACGTTGCCGGTGCTATGCTCCGCTTGTGGTCTCTCATTCCTAAGTTGAAGATGAAGTCACCGCTATACGGCAGTACCGCAGACGAGTACGCTACGCTTTTGTATGACGGCATTATGTATGCTTGTAAGTACAGAGGCTGGCAAGATCCCGACAAGCATCTAACAGCGTTCCAGTGCGTTTACAGATGTGTAGAGACTGTGCGACTTCAGTGGCAGTATGATGCTAACTTGGATAAGCACAAGGCTAACTACAACAACATGTCGCTGGAAGATCCCATCAACAACGAAGATGGTACTTCGTTCGGCGATACTATCGAGGACACCGTTCATTCGGATCCGAGTGCTCCTATTCCTGGCGACGAGGCAAGAGAAATCATTCAGAGCTACGTCGACAAGAAGAAGTTAGTCGAGGCTATTATCCTTGACACCATCACCTTCAACGACGAAGAGAGCGAGAAGGTTATCAAAGAAAAGAAAGTCGTTAGGAACGATGACGGCACCGAAAAGAAAGTTGTCACCAAGACAAGAGAGTTCTGGGAATTCAAATGCGTGAAGCTGCTCAAGGCATTGCCTGCAGACTATGCAGCATACTTCTTGCAGAACTACAAGGTAGACGAGACATCGTTTGCCGCTGCTCTGGAAGCGGTACGTTCCGCCAACAACCAGAAGCTATACCGTTATCTAAGGAAGACGCTTTCCACGGCACGTGGCAGCAATTCCTAAGAAATATAAAAGGAGGATAGTTATGAGTATCACTATCAAAGTAATAGGCACCACACCCAACGAGAAGAGAACGTTTTCGCTTGATGACCTGCTTGATGACCTCGGGCTGAACATCTTTGGCGAGAGCAAGACTTCCGTAACCAACAGAACCAAACAAGGAGAACAGAAAGAAGCAATGAAAAACACCAACACCATCAACAACCTGAAAGACCTGGCGGACAACCTCAATCAGAAGTACGAGAAGTCGAAGAGCACCGCGCCCGGTTTCGAGCAGACGATCACCGTGAACAAGAACCCCGTCGACGGCTGTATGACCATTGCGGAAGCGCTCGGCTGCAACGTGCCCATCACGAAAGAGAACCCCTGCGAGAAGTGCAAGAACTACGAAGAGAAGGTCGAGGACGCCTGCGATTGCAAGCTCAAGCCTACCACTATCAAGGGCACGCACACCTTCTTCGCAAGCGACGTTTCCGGTATCGCGTACAGCCTTGAGCCTGGCAAAGAGCACGTGGTCGTTATCTTCAAGGACGGCACCAAGATCAAGAAGGCTCCCGCCGGCAATGATGCGTTCGACATCAAGATCGGCGTAGCGCTCGCAATCATGGAGTATATGTTCGGCACCAAGTCGCAATACACCAAGTTCCTGCGCGGAAAGGATCTCACCAAGTACAACGACAGCCCGCTCAACCGTAAGCATCGCAGAGAGCACGGTAAGGCGAAGGAAGCGGCGAAGGCAGCGAAGCGTGCGGCGAACAGAAAGCCTTTGACGGAGTAAGCACCGCACCGCAGGAGGTAGCAGCAATGAAGGACATCACAATCGAAATTATTTACAACAAAGTCATGGAAGACGTTAAGAAGCGCGACGCAGTGGCAAGGGTCGAGAAGACCCTTGCTGAGAGCGCCGTAAAAGTTTCGTCGGCGCAGAAGAAGATCGATGACATTGAGGAGAAGCAGAAGAACCTGGAGAAGGTTATCGACTTGATTGAGAATTCTTTTACGCCGGACGTCAACAAGAACGACTACGGTATTCCCACCGTACGTCTGTACAACGAGAACATCGACGATTGGCTGAAGCTTGAGGCTGAGAGATTGGATGCGGAGGAAGTTCTTCTCACAGAGCAGCTGAACCTCCTGCAGCTGGAAAAGAATATTTTAAGAGAAAAGATTTCCAGCAAGTAAAAAAAAACAACGGAGGAATCGTATAATAAAGTGTAGGGCACTTGAGTCCGTCAAGCCGACCGCCGATGACGATAAGGCGGCCACAAGGCATTGTGTACCCATCCCCTACGATCACCTCCTTGTTCCATGTTCTAGTCTTTTTAACAGCGCCGCGTTTACCGATTTACGCGACGCAACGGATATTACGAAAGACGATTGGCGAAAGGATTCGCCTACGGGGAACGGCGTTCCCCAAAACATTTACGAGGCCCTCATATGTTTTGTACCTCCTTTAAGATTGAGGCCCTCATTGCGACTAGAACTAAAAACTTTGCGCTCCGGTTGGTTCCCGGAGCGTTTTTCCATAAAATTAACTAAAAATTAGTTTACATGTGGACCATGATATGGTATAATATATATAGAAAGACAAATCAAGGAGGCTAAAAGATTATGTCGAGATTCTATGGCAGTGTACAGGGTAACAGAGGTGCAGCGACTCGTGGTGGAAGCGCCGCAAGTGGGTTCAAAGCATCGGCGCAGTCTTATGATGGCAGTGTTATCGTCGAGCTCTTTGAGGATAAGGAGGGCAAGGTCGTCGTAGACATTGGCCTCAACAACGGCAGTTCGTCCTATGTGACCGAGCCGCTCTTCAGAGGTTCCTTCGATGAGCTCAGGGAGAAGCTCACAGGCAAAAAGAAAGGAGATTAGGAATGGCAAAAGCAAAAAGATTGGATCCGGTGCAGCGAGACTACTTAGAGGGTCTCGCTCGCAACACCGAATTGATAAAAAGACAGGTAATGATGGAGGTAATTCAGGTTGCCTGTCAGTGTGAGACCTACGACCAGTTCCGTAAGATGCTTTACGGGATG
>Ga0310690_10004655_pt1 | contig 19249 bp, 16 predicted proteins | sample AusTroGonzalo_MG_2_FD_207661 | JGI IMG/M metagenome (GOLD analysis project Ga0310690, IMG submission 207661) | Bovine rumen microbial communities from tropical cattle in Woodstock, Queensland, Australia - Gonzalo_04 (v2) (version 2) | ecosystem: Host-associated > Mammals > Digestive system >...
CTTGGAGCAGCACCTATAGCAGTGGCGGTAACATTGTGACCAAGAAAGTCAATAAGTGTAATCCGAGCAGTATTTCATACACAGGTACCGGAAGTTGTTACTATGACGGGACCAATGAGACGTGTGATTGCTCTAACCACGGGACTTATAAGTTAGGCGGTGGCGTGGCCAAGTGTACAATACGTCACTATGCAAGCAGTAGTAACTCGGTGCAATCGGTAACTAATGCTAATAGTTGTTACTATGAAGATACGCCTAGCGGATATTGTGGAAAACGGAAAGTTTATGGCAGCGGCTCAACGGATACGTCCGGTTTAACGAGCACGAGTGCCACGACGGATAGCACGATTGCGTGTTCTTCTTGGAGTAGCACGTATTCCAGCGGTGGAAATATTGTAACGAAGAAAGTAAACAAATGTAATGGCAGTATTTCCTACACCGGTACGGGCAGTTGTTACTATACGACGAGTTGTCCCAACGGATATTGTGGTACGTATAAGGTATATGCTAGCGGATCCACTACGCAAAGTAGCGATTGTACAAGCACAAGTGCGACGACGGATTCCACGATAGCGTGTTCCAGTTGGAGTAGCACGTATTCCAGCGGTGGAAACATTATAACGAAGAAAGTAAACAAATGTAGTGGCAGTACTTCCTACACCGGTACGGGCAATTGTTACTATGACGGCACGAATGAAACGTGCAGTTGCGGTAACCATGGCACGTATAGTTCCGGTGGGAACTCGGCGAAGTGTACGATTCGTCACTATGCCAGCGGTTCTACATCGGTGCAATCTGTAACCAATGTAAGTAGTTGTTACTATGATGGTACGAATGAGACGTGTAACTGTTCCAATCATGGTACGTATAGTTCCGGTGGAAACGTGGCGAAGTGTACAATCCGTCACTATGGTAGCGGTACTAACTCGGTGCAATCGGTAACTAATGCTAATAGTTGTTACTATACGACGAATTGTCCCGCTGGTTATACGGGCACATACAAGGTTTATGGTAGTGGAACTACGACGCAAAGTAGCGATTGTACGTTGTCAACGAAAACATGTACGGGAACGGTAGAATGTACCCATTCTCAGGTTGGTAAATGCGGTTCATCAACAGCCTCATGGTCCAAATCCGGTTATGCGGGCACTGCTACGTGCCCGACAACCATCCCCAGCGGTGCTACTATTACGAATTCCAGTAACTGTACTGCTAGGTCGTATAAATGGCTGGCAAGAGTATCAGGTGTTTATAGTAAGAACTTAAGTACTGGTGCGGTTACTCGGCAGACGTGTAGTGGAACTACCACTTTTTGTAATGGTATAGAAAATGTTGCAAAATCGTCTTCTGTACCAGATTCTAGTAGTGGACCAGCTCTCTGTTCTGCAATTGCAGGAACTCAGGTAGCAGTGATGGGATGTTCATTTAATGCGGACATTAATGGTTTGGCTTCATTATGTAATGTTTCCAATGCAGGAAAATACGTGGGTATATTGGCAGTACTAACTCCAAATAGTTCACAAAGAGTATATGTGCTCAACATCTATGCGTGTGAGCTAAGTTGTTAGTTTTAGCGTAAGGGCAACACCCTGAAAAGGGACCCCCAGAAAATAGTGCCCTTGCGAATCAAAAACCCCGATCCCCCATCGGGGTTTTTGATTGGGTAAAAAGTGTTCCGCCCGCAAAAATAAAAAAGGGCCGTCATGCCAAACTTGATTTGGCATCTTCCACGCTACGCTGTTACGTAACGAAACAACAACGGCGGTGCGTGGAAGATCCTGAAACGAGTTCAGGATGACTTTATTATTTATTGCCGTCATTCCCGAAGGTTGTAATCGGGAATCTTCACCTTATTTCAAAGCGTAACGTAACAACAAAGCGGTGGGGATCCCCGAACCCTGCGGGCCGCCCTACTCGGGGATGACTTTATTTTTATATCCCGCACCCTGCAGGCCGCACACATCCCGTCACCCCGCAGTGTTTCTGTGCGGGGTATAATAAAAAAGCCGTACCCCCATTTGAATATTAAAAAACTTTATTATATAATAGAGTAATCCTTTTTAAGACGAGGTAATCTATGGAAATATTAAACAAAGCAGATATCGGTGTTTTCGGCGGGTCCGGCTTTTACAGTTTTTTAAGTGATATTGAAGAAGTCAAACTCACTACGCCCTACGGCCCCACCAGCGACAGCATTTTCATCAGCAAAATCGGCCCGCACCGCGTGGCCTTTATGCCGCGCCACGGCAGTAAACATACTATCCCGCCGCATTTAATCAATTACCGCGCCAATGTGTGGGCTATGAAGCGTCTGGGTTGCAAACGTGTTATTTCCCCATGCGCGGCGGGCAGTTTGCAAAAGGAAATTGAGCCCGGCCACTTTGTGGTGTGCGACCAGTTTGTAGATTGGACCGACGGGCGGAAATCCACCTTTTTTGAAGGGCCGCACGTAGAACACCCCTCGCCCGTCAACACCTACTGCCCGCAGTTGCGCGCCTTAACCATAGATACCGCTAAAAAATTGGGTATCCGCGTGCACGAAACGGGAACCATGGTCGTTATCAACGGGCCGCGCTATTCCACCAAGGCCGAATCGTTATTTTTCACGCGCCAAGGGTGGCACGTAATCGGCATGACGGGGTTTCCCGAGGCGTATTTGGTCAAAGAACTCAATATGTGCCCGCTGAATATTTCGCTCATTACCGACTATGACGCCGGACTTATCGCCGATATGCCGCCTGTCTCGCACGAAGCCGTATTAAAAGTGTTTAATACCAACGTGGAACATTTGAAAAAATTACTTTTCAATATGATTGCGCAAATCCCCACGGAGCCTGCTTGCGCGTGCGCGCAGTCCACGCAGTTTACGTTTGAGTAGCGCGAAGTATAGAAAAATAAAAAGTGTTGTCATGCCAAACTTGATTTGGCATCTTCCACGCTGATGTCGTTACGTAACGAAACGGCAAACGGCGGTGCGTGCAAGACACCAAGTTCAGGATGACTTTTAATTTAACAAGTGTTGTCATGCCAAACTTGATTTGGCATCTTCCACGCTGATGTCGTTACGTAACAAAACAACAACGGCGGTGCGTGGAAGACCCTGAATCGAGTTCAGGGTGACTTTTAATTTAACAAGTGTTGTCATGCCAAACTTGATTTGGCATCTTCCACGCTACGCTGTTACGTAACAAAACAACAACGGCGGTGCGTGCAAGACCCGCAGGGTAACTTTTTAACCTATCACCCGTCTAAAATCCCTTGCATTAGGACGCGAAAAAATCTAATATACAAAGTGTATTCTACTTGTGCGGAGTGGCTATGTCTAACAATAATAAATTGCTTACTATCATACAAACCATCGGCCGTTCGTTTTTCTTGCCTATTTCCATTTTGCCCGTCGCGGGGCTCCTACTGGGGATAGGCGCTTCTTTCTCTAACCCCGATACGATCGCCCAATACGGGCTGACGGGGCTGATGGGGGAAGGAACGTTCTTAAACCACGCGTTTTTGCTGATGACCGCGGTGGGGGAAGCCGTTTTTAGTAATTTACCCCTTTTGTTTGCGCTTGCCGTCGCGCTCGGTATGGCTAAAGAAGAAAAAGCCGTCGCGGTGCTTTCCGCCGCGCTTTCCTTTATCGTAATGCACAAAACCATTAGCGAACTTTTAGTCTTTGCGGGCCAAATCTTGCCGGACGGACAACTGGCGCCGGATGTTATCTCGGGCACTATTACCCACGTGCTCGGTATGCAAACGCTGGAAATGGGCGTTTTCGGCGGAATAATCGTGGGTTTAATGGTGGCGGTCTTGCATAACCGCTTTTACCAAATCCAACTGCCCGCGGTGTTTTCCTTTTTCGGCGGGGTGCGTTTTATCCCCATTATCTGTACGCTCGCGTCCATTGTGCTGGGCGTGGCGTGTTATTTCGTGTGGCCGCCCGTGCAAAAACTTATTTTGCTCAGCGGGCATTTGGTCGTTAAATCGGGCCTGTACGGCACGTTTATTTTCGGTTTTATTGAGCGCGCGCTTATCCCGTTCGGCCTGCACCACGTGTTTTATATGCCGTTTTGGCAATCGGCCTTGGGCGGGGTAATGAATATTGACGGACACCTTTATTACGGCGCACAAAATATCTTTTTTGCGCAACTGGCGTCGCCGTCCACCAAACATTTCGCTATTGAAACCGCCCGCTTTTTATCGGGCGAATATACCATTATGTTAGGCGGGTTGCTCGGCGCCGCGCTCGCCATGTATAACACCGCCAAAACAAACAAACGCAAAATCGTGGGCGGGTTGTTGTTTTCCGCCGCGCTGACGTGCTTTATTACCGGTATCACCGAGCCGATAGAGTTTACGTTCCTGTTTGTCGCTCCGCTCTTATATGTGGCGCATTGTTTCCTAGCAGGGTTCGGTTTTGTGCTGATGCACGTGTTCAACATCACCATCGGCACGACGTTCTCATGCGGGCTCATTGACTTTATTCTCTACGGCGTCATGCCCGGAAATTCCAAAACAAATTGGGTGATTTTAGTGCCGATTTGTATTGCTTACTTCGCCATTTATTATTATTTGTTCCGCTGGGCCATTTTGAAATGGAATTTGCAAACCCCCGGACGGGAAGAGGACGAAGGGCAGGAAACGAAACTCTACACCAAGGCCGATTTTAAGGCCAAACAGGCCGAAGAACAGGCCCGCAAAGAAGCCCAAGCGGGCGGCTTTGAAGTGGACGAGCAAATGGAAAATATTATCGCGGGGCTCGGCGGCCTAGAGAATATGGAAAACCCCGAGTGCTGCGCCACGCGCTTGCGCCTGAATTTGGGCGATAGTTCCAAGGTGGATAAGGCACTGCTTAAGAAAGCGGGCGCGGTCGGCACCATTATCAACGGAAAAGCCGTACAGGTGATTTTCGGGCCCGTGGTGAGTACCATTAAACCCAAATTACAAAATTATATGGACAAAAAACGCCAAGCCTTAAAAAAATAATTCAAGTAATGATAACGTGCTACAATAGTGAAAAAGGAGATTCTTATATTTGAGAAGAAATAAATTTGTAAAAATTGTGTTGAAGTTTTCGCCTCTTTTATAGCAAAAATAGATTGTTTATAATAGTGATATGTTAAAATGAAAAGAGAACTAAGGATCCCTATGTTGCGGATATTAAAATATATATTATGTGTGTTAGTTGTACTTTTGGCCTTTACTGCTATTGGGGTAGGGGATGTTGGCAATTTCAATGATTATGACTCCGGGGGTAGCTGGAGTAGTCCTTCTTCTGATAGGGGCTCTTCCGGGGGCCGGAGCAGTTCATCTTCGGATGATTCTTCGTGGGGTCGGAGCAGTTCATCCTCGGATGATTCTTCGTGGGGTTGGAGCAAGGATTCGTCCGATTCCGGTTGGCGATCAAGCCGTTCTTCTCGTAATGAAATTTCTGACGATTCCACAAGCCGGAAACCTGTAGAACCCCCTTCATCGTTAGATAAATTTTTGTTTTTACTAGCGGCTATATTTATGTGTCTGACTATATATGCCGTTTTTACGCACGAATGGGGTAGCACTTCACAACCTAAACTTAAATGGGGCTACATCCCGGATAATTCATTTGAAATTACGCAAGCCCTTACCGAACAGGACCCGGCCTTTAATGCCGTAGCATTTTTAGAATGGGCTAAAGAGGTGTTCTTTAAGCTTCAGTATGCATGGATGGACCGGGATTGGGAGCAGGTCCGGCCTTTTGAGTCCGAAGAACTTTACGCTACGCATGAACGCCAGTTACAGGAGTACAAACGTTTGGGCCGTATTAACATAATAGAACGTATTAACGTAAACAATGCGTATTTCTTCCAACTCATAAAAGACCAAGAGTGGGAAACGTTATGGGTAATGATGAATGTGCGCATGATAGATTATATTGTGGATGAACATACGCGCAATGTGCTCAAAGGAACACCTGACAAAGATTGTTTTATGAGCTATTTCTATGTATTTAAACGTAAAGCGGGTGTAAAGACAATGTCTGCTAAACAGGGAGTAGACACGATTACCTGCCCGAACTGTGGTGCGCCTACGCATGTAGTCAGTTCCGGTAAGTGCGAGTATTGCAATTTTGTAATTACAGTAAAAGACCATGGCTGGGTACTTACGGACATTGTGGGCATTAAACCGCCCTATGACTATGGTGCCGGCGGGGTTATTATACAAGACAAACCGGAGGAATAAGTATGGGATTAGTGCAAGCCGTAAAAGGAGCGGTTAGCTCCACATTAGCCGACCAGTGGAAGGAGTTTATTTATTGTGATTCCTTGGATGCTGCTACATTGGTAAAGAAAGGCCAAAAGCGCATTACAGGTGCTTCTTCTAACCAATATGGAAGCGAAAATATCATTACGCACGAAAGTAAAATAGTGGTCAATGAAGGGCAAGCCCTTTTGGTGGTGGAAAACGGCAAGATTATTGATTTTTCCGTAGAGCCCGGTGCTTATACTTTTCAATCCGATACGGAGCCTTCGTTATTTGCGGGTGGTTTCCAAGGGCTTATTGACAGCTTTAAGAAAGTGGGCCAGCGTTTTGTATATGGCGGCCAGCCGCAAAATGACCAACGCGTCTATTACGTGAACTTAAAGGAAATCCCTAACAATAAATTTGGGGTGGGCAGGGTACCGTTCCGGGATGCAGAATTTGGGTTCACCATGTTACTTAAAGGATTTGGTATCTATTCGTACAAAGTGGAAGACCCGATTTTGTTCTTTTCGCATGTAGCTGCCAACGTGACGGACCGTTATTTGGCGGCTAATTTGGATGAACAATTAAAAGCAGAGTTCCAGCAATCCATACAAGTAGCGTTGGGTAATTTGTCGGCCATGAACCTTTCATACGATAAGATTCCGCAACATACCAAAGAACTTACGCTTTATATGGATAAAATGCTGGATACCGATTGGAAACAGGTCCGCGGGCTTGTGGTAGTATCTATTGGTTTTTCCGCTATCACGCCGGATGAAGAAAGCGTAAAGAAGATTGCCCAATTCCAAGAAGCCCGTGTGTATTCCAACGCGCAAATGCTGGGTGGCCGTTTGGGTGGAGCGCAAGCCACGGCCATGGAAAATGCTGCCAGTAATGAGAATGGAGCCATGAACGGTTTTGTAGGTATGGGTTTTGCCCAACAAGCGGGCGGAGCGAGTGCTTCCCAATTTATTAAGCCCGGCACACCTGTTCCGCCCGGTACTCAAGTTCCCCAAACTCCAGCGGTGGTAGCTTGGGCTTGTGGCTGTGGAGCACAAAACACGGGCAATTTCTGCCAAAACTGCGGTGCTAAACGCCCGGCGGCTTGTGCACATCCAAACGCAGGGCCGGATGCTGCTTTCTGCCCAGATTGTGGTGCTAAATTGAAGTAAATATAAATAAGATTGTCTAACGTACAAAGAACCGCCAAATAGGCGGTTCTTTGTTGTTAAGCTGAACTCCAAACCAGCGGAAAAGTCCTGTAAATTATATCCGCATAGCTTTAATCAACGTACATAAGGAGTGTGTCCAAAAGTATATAAAATGGGCACGATAAAAGGGGGACGATATTATATTGGGCATAGAACTTTTTAGTGTTATAATGTCCAAATGAGGAGTTCGCTTCAACCCTAAAGGGCGCAAACAACCAATAAAAAACCCCGCGGGGGTGCGGGGAAAGAGAGGTTAACTACGGATGAAATGGCGCCCTCTAGGAGAATCGAACTCCTCTTTTCGGATTGAAAATCCGACGTCCTAACCGATAGACGAAGAGGGCTTAAATGGTGCGCCCGGTGAGACTTGAACTCACGGCCCCCCGCTTAAAAGGCGGATGCTCTACCACTGAGCTACGAGCGCAAAAAATTTCAACGGGTTTAATCTTGTTCGGGTTAAACCCAACATCTATATTATACTAAAAAATTTTTGCCGGTGCAATCTTTTTTGCACACGCATTGCCTGCGTTTTTCGGCTACATAATTATTATACCATTTTTTTAGCGCGTTGCAAATTGCTTTAATTTGACACCTAAAACGCGGTTTTGTACGATATAGTTATATCCATTTTAACGAGGTTTGTTATGAAAAAAATTATTAACTCCCCGCACGCACCCCGCGCTATCGGGCCTTATTCCCAAGCGGTGGAATCGGGCGGATTTGTATTTACCTCCACCGTGCTCCCTATTGACCCCGTAACGGGCGAAATTTACAACGGCGACGTAGCCGTGCAAACCGAAATCATTTTGCGTAACTTGGAAAATATCCTAAAAGAAGCCGGTTGCTCGCTTAAAGACGTGGTTAAAACAACCGTCTATATGACCGACCTGACCCGCTTTGCCGAAATGAACGCTGCCTACGAGGCTTTCTTCAAGGAAGATCCTCCGGCCCGCGCGACTATCCAAGTGGCCGCGATACCCAAAGGGAGTGTCGTGTCCATAGACGCGATTGCCAAAAAATAATATGCTCGCCGAAGAACTTTTGCAACACCGCACCAACGGCATTTTGCTTCCGTTGTCCGCCATGCGCTCCGCGCGCGATTGGGGTGTGGGCGATTTTGAGAGCCTTAAAGCGTGGATGCGCTTTTTGTCCGCGCAGGGTACCAAATTTTTACAAATCCTGCCCTTGCAGGAAACGTCGCTCGGGATGACGTGCCCGTATGCGGCCATGAGTGCTTTTGCCACCGACCCCGTCTATATGGATATGGATGACGTGGACGATATCAAAAATTCCGCACCCGCACAGCAAAAACTGCGCGAACTGGCGGAAAATATCCGTCTTTGGCGCAATGCCGCCCGCGCGCCTTTCGGGGAAGTAAAAGATGCTAAATTGGAAGTGTTGCGCCTTGGTTATCATACCTTTTTAACTGCGCACGCCGTCACCAAATCGGCCCGTTTCCGCGCGTTTGAAGCCTACTGCGCACGCGAACAGCACTGGCTTAAAGATTATGCGGTTTTCCGCGCGCTTAAAGAAGTGTTTAATTGGCAAACGTGGACCGCATGGCCCGAAAAATTGCGCGATTTTGACGCGCAAGCAGTGGAAGAATTCCGCGCGCAATACCGCGAACTGGTGGATTTTTACGCCTATTTACAATGGCTTTTGGATGGGCAACTGCGCAAGGCCAAACTGACCGCGCAAATGTGCGGAATGTATATTTTCGGGGATATCCCGTTTGCCACCAATTTGGATAGCGCCGAAGTGTGGGCCGAGCGGGAAAATTTCCGTCTCGGCGCCGAAATCGGCGCGCCCGCGGACCAGTTTTCGCGCGACGGGCAACGCTGGGGATTACCCGCGTATGATTGGGACTATATTGCGGCGCACGACTGGAATTTGTGGCGGCGCAAAATACGGCGCGTAACGGAACTCTACGATATTTTCCGCTTGGACCATTTGGTCGGTTTCTATCGCACTTATGTGTTTACGCCCGAAAACCCCAAAGGCGCGTTTGATTTGCCCCAAGAACAGGACCAAATTACACGCGGAAAACACTTTTTAGAAATGGTTTTACAAGAAGCGCAAGGAAAATTGCCCGTCGGCGAAGATTTGGGCGTTATTCCCAATTATGTGCGCCGTATGTTGGTTGATTTACGTATTCCGGGCTATAAGGTACTGCGTTGGGAGCGCGAAGATAACGGCTATTACCGCGAACCGCGCAACTATCCGCAAGTGTCTTTGGCGACGACTTCCACCCACGACACCGAAACGCTGCGCGGGTGGTGGGAAACCATGGATATTAACGAGCGCAGAAATATTTGGGAGATGATTTCCGCGCAAAAAACCGACGGCAACGTGCCCTTTAATTTGGATACCCAACGTGCCATTTTGCGCCGCGTGCTGGATTCCAATTCTGCCCTTTCGCTCTTTGCGTGGCAAGATATTACGGGCAGTTTAGCGCGTATCAATACGCCGGGTACGGTGAGCGAAGATAACTGGACTTACCGCACCGATACCACGCCCGAAAACGCCGCCGAGAAATACGGCGCGCAACTGCAAATGTACCGTGAGTTACTGGCGCAAACGCACCGCGCGGAATAAATTTTTAAGGAGGACTTATGACTAAAGGCGACGAAGCCAAACAACTTTTCTTAAACGGATACAACTGCGCACAGGCGGTTTTGTGTGCCTTTTGTAAAGACGTGAATATGGATAAACAAACCGCGCTTAACGTGTCGGCTTGTTTCGGCGGGGGTCTCGGCCGCCAACGTGAAGTGTGCGGCGCGGTGAGTGCGATGTGTATGGCACTCTCGCTTAAATATGCCCCCAAAGACCCCACCGACCACGACCAAAAAATGGCTTTCTATGCGCGCGTGCAGGAAGTCTGCCGCCGCTTCAAAGCGGAAAACGGCTCTATCATCTGCCGCGAACTTTTAGGCTTAAATGCGGACGGCACTTCTAATGCCGTCGTAGGCGATCCGCACATCGCCGCACCGGAAACTCGTACTTCAGCATATTACCAGCGCCGCCCGTGCCCCGATAAATGCAAAAGCGCCGCGGATATTTTAGAGCAATATCTCGCCGAACAAAAATAATTACTTTGGAGTTATTGAACGTCTGCTCCGCTTTGCGCCGGTGCGGGAGTTCCCGTATCGGCAAGCGGTTGTTCTTCGGTTGCTTTAGGTTGGTCGGCCACCGGTTGGGGTTGTTGTGTTTGTTGCGGTGCAGGTTGCTCCGGCGTAAGTTCTGTTACAACAGGGGTTTCAACTACCGGTTCTACCTCTTCTTGCTGTGCGGTATAGGTGGAAATAAGCGTGGTTACCTGTGTGGGGTTAACAAAAATTTCTTGCGTGGCGGGGAATAATTCGTCCGCTAATTTTTCCACCGTCGCACGCGCCGCATTATATTCGGAAGTAGCCTGCACAAATTGCATAGTCGGGCGGTTGGAAGTTACGTTTTTGGCAATTTCCAATTCCAAATGTGAACGCTTGATTTGAAAATCTTCCAGCGCAAGTAACAATTTAATGTGATTAACCAGTAAATCTTTATCGGCGATAATGATGCGCGGGCAACTTTGTAATGCGTCATCAATAACGGCTAATTCTTTTTCAGCATTGGCGCGGTCGGTGGCGGCTAAAATCGGGTTTTTATTATCCAAATCGGGCGCGGAAACAGCCGTCGCGAGCGACACACCGTGTTCGGGCAAATACGTGTTTCCCACCATCATTCCGGCGGAAAAAACAAGAGCAAGGGTTAAAATGTATAAGATGTAGCGCATATCTATATATATTTTAGCAAAAACACCGCATAAATAAACCCCCGATTTACTATAATACCTAAAAGGAGATATTTTTTATGGCAAAAATAAAATTCGGTGCACAAAAACGATGGGAGTTGGAAATTACCCCTACAACGATTTGGTCCAAGCCGGGCAGCGAAGGGGAATTTATGGAGTATCAACTTGGGCTTTACTTAAACGGCAATAGCGTATTTACCCCCGAACTGGCGGAAAATTTGGTGTTTGTCAAAGACGAAGAAAGTGAATATATCGCCGATTTCATCACCAAGACGCTATCCGAACACGAACAACAAAACTGGACACCCGCCGAGCCGAAAGTAATGCTGTTTATGGCGCCGCTGGGGTGCGCACCGTGTGCGGGGGGAGTAACCAATCCGCGCGAACAGTTGGTATTGGATATTACGCTTTCGGAAAATATTTGGGCCGGTGCCGACAGGGTGTTCGGCGAGTATAGCAATACGGGGATGTCTTTGCGGGTGGAAGCCAGCGCGCAAGCGTGGAGTGATTTTGCCGCGCAAATCCGCCGCGAAGAAGACGATTTTGAGGAGGAACCCATTGATGAGTAAACATATTTTTTACCCGCAAGGGGTCTGCTCGCAGCAGATTACGTTTGAATTAAACGACGATAACACCATCTCTAATGTGCGTTTTTCGGGTGGGTGCAACGGCAACTTAAAAGCGATTGCTAAGTTGGTGCAGGGCAAAGATGCCGCAGAGATTGCCCAAATCCTTGCCGGAAATGATTGCGCCGGACGGGGGACTTCGTGTGCGGATCAGTTATCGCGCGCGTTGACAGAGGCACTATCCAAGAGATAATTTAATCTATTTAACGGCGTGTTTTACTCGTTTTAACAACCTGTCGCGCTCTCACCATTTACGCACAAAACACAAAAGAGTTTTTCTTTTGTGTTTTGTTGCTTTCCGGGCAACCATTTGTCCCATTCAGGGTTGGCAAGGGGGCCCTAATTGCTCTATTGCGTTTAGCCGTTTTTGTAAAGCGAGGCAAGGCAAAAAAACGCAGGCAATATAATTATTGGCAAGTTTTTTTAACACAGCCGAGCACAAAAACGGCTAAACCCTGTGGGCTGCGACCCCTTTTGCCTATTACTTTATTTTTTTGCTTGCCGTATGTTATACGGCTACGCAAAACAAATGCGTACTAGCCTAAAAGCGGAGCAGCGCAAAGGCAAGTAAGACCCCTTGCCAACCCAACTTTGCGTTGCCTTGCCACTTGCAGTACCTGCAGTACAGCGGCGGGCAACTAGCAACGCAAATCTATCTCAAATCTGACAAATCAGCCACTCTAACACAAAGTCGCGCTTGTTTTTTTAACGGCGTGCTCGCGCTTTTAGCATAACCCCGCACTCCATTTTCCAAAACCGCTACGCAAAACACCCCCGATAAAACGGGGGTGTTTTCAAAGCATTTGGCGCGGGGGACTTATTCGCAGTCTTTGGTTCCGTCTGCCTTCGGGGCTTCGCAGCCGTTGGGGCGGGCCACATTTTCCACCTTATACGTTTTGCGCATTTCGTATTCTTCTTTTTTGCCCTTGTTCCAATTTTGCACCGGGCGCATGTATCCCACTACGCGCGAATAAACTTCGCACTTGGGGCCTTTGCAATTTTTTTGTTGTTCTTTGAGTCCTTCCAGTTCGTTTTCTAATTTGTTTTTTTCTTCCATGGTCATAATTTATTTTCTCTCCTTGCGTAAATCTTTATAAGCGCGGATGGCTTTGTCAAAACGCGCGTTGATATCTTTTAATGGGTATAGTCCGTCTGCGTTGGGTTTCAATCCTTCTAGTTGCAACGGGAACACCGCCGGCGGATTATCTAAAGAAAGCATCTCGCGCCCGCGCAGTTGTGCGGTCGTTTGGTACACCAAATCCAGCGAAATAAACGCTTCGCCGTCTTTACTAATCCACTTGCCGAAAACCAATTTAGAACCGATAGGAGTTCTCTTTTCTATGCTTTGCGGCAACGCATAGGGTTCGGCTTCCAAGGCGGCCAGTAAACTGCCGATATTGGAGTCATGCCCGCATAAAAAAGTAAATTTGCGCTTTTTGAGTGATAATTCTTTTTTAATGAGTTTAAGTAACGGGTAACTCACATTGACCGCTACCGCCGGCGCCGTAAACAACACGTCGCCGTATACATCTTTAACAGAAGCGATTTTTTCCCAATCTTCCAGCGTAAGCGCGTGTCCGAAAGCGGCTTTTACGGGGTCTGGTTCTTCGTAGTATTGCAAAATAAACGCATCACTGGCTTGGTTGGCTAACTTCATGGAGCCTTTCATAGCGGGTTCTTCATAAGCCTTGAAAATAATTTCGGTGTCATCGGTACGGAAGGAAGTTTTGCCTTCGGTTTTGGCAAGTTCGGAATCTTTTAAGTCCAATACATCTTCCAGTAACGCATAAGCGGCGGAAAGGCTCTGCCCGATTCCTGTAAGTCCTTTTCCTCCGTCCATTTGCTCAATTTGGGAGAAGGCCAATTTTTGAAAGTGTTCATTAGAAAAAGTAAGTTGCGGTTTGAAAACGGGATCCATTTGATTGAGCGGATAATGGTGCTCTATTTTTACGTTGGCTACCGGCAACATACCGCTTGAAAAATATTGCGCGGTGGCAATCGTGCGCTGCATGGAGTTGGCGTAAAAGCGTATTTCTTTGGCGGACGGGATATCGTTTTCCGTGAAAAGCCCTTCCTGCACGAGCCATTTGCGGAAGTATTGCCCCATCATGGTTTCCAGTTCTCCGCCGCGCAAGGAAAGTTCACTTTTGCCGGATGTCCATTTGAACCATTGGTGGGGGGTCATTTTGCCCAGCGCACTTCCGTTACCCGATAAAGGCGAGCGGATATTGTGGCGGCTGAGCACCACCACTTGTTTAAGCGTGTAATTATCCCGCAATGTGGCGGGCTTTTGCGCGTAAACAAGTACTGCCATTTGCAATAGCAAAAAAGTAGCAATAATTTTAAGTTTATTGAGCATAATTTATCTCCCGTGGCAATATTTACGGCTTTAGTGTGATTAAATATTCTGCAGTAAAAGCAAGAATAAACCTAAAAACACCAAACTGAGCAAAATTTTAGTGAGCCCCAAATGTTTTTTGAAAAAATCGTTAAACCCTTTGGATTCATACCCCACCAGCGCGAGCACAAACACCGCTACTAAGGGGATAATAAACATCAGGTTATATACGACTAAATAGAACACGGCCCGCATACGGAACTCGGGGTCTTGCATAATAAGCACGCACGTGGGGATATACACTTGTCCGGTGCAAACGGCTTCCACCAAAGACACCGCAAACCCCACCACGAGTGCGGCCAACACGAGGCGCAAGGTGCTTTTTTGTTTATCGCGCAAGAAGAACCCCATAATTTTATGGATACGTACTTTTTGGTTGTGCGATAACTGCAAGAGCATACCATCAGACTTCTTTGTTTTCTTATAAATCCAAAAATCGTAAAGACTCAGCAAGAAGAACGCCAAACACACCAGTGCGGTTAAAATATAAAACGCTTTAATTACATAGGAAAAGCCGCGCATGGCGTAGAGAAAATTAAATACCCCGAACCCGAGTAAAAAGTAAGTGATATACACCGCCACGCAGTACGACGTACCCACTAAAATAATTTCGCGGCGGTTATATTTATAGACGGATAAAAACGAAATAAAAAACACAATGACCGCAAACGCACACGGGTTTATTCCGTCAATGAGGCCGTTGCCGATAATGGCCCAAAACGTGAACTTTTGGAAATTGGCCTTGGCGGTTTGGGCGGCTTGTTCGGTGCTCATCTGCCCCACGCGGGTAGGGGCGCCGGTCAACAGGGCTTTTTCAATAGCCGTTTCGGCAAATTCGCCGATTTCGGTGGGGTAGCCCATCATATACGTATCGCCTACCACCGCGGCGGGATAGCCTAAATCTTTTATGCCGTATGCGGCGGCCGTTTGCTGGAAAAGCAAGTTGTTTTCCGGCACGGAAATATCGTACTCGGTAAAATGTACTTTATCCTTATATTTTTCTTTTAATTTCGGCCAATACTCGCTTTTGAGTTTATTACAATGCACACACGAAGGATGCGCAAAAAGGACAAATTCCGGTTCGGGAGATTGCGCAAACAACGCGCCCGCGAAAAGAAATGCTACACACGCTAAAATAATTTTTTTCATTACTTAAACCCTTCAATAAATTTAGAAATACCGCCCATGATCATATCCACGGACATTAAAATCAAAATCATACCCGTCAAACGCTCAATAGCCATCAGCCCGCGTTTGCCTAGGAAATTACTGATCGGGAAAGACAACATCAGCACCACGGAGTTAAAAATAGACGCCGCAATCATAGAAGCCAGCACAATCCATTTATTGGGTTGCTGGGCGGCCAATACCATGACCATAGAAAGCGCGGCCGGCCCCGCTACGAGCGGAATAGCCAAGGGCACGATAAAGGGCTCGTCGTCTTTGGGGGAACTTTTGGCATCTGCTTCGTCGCCGCCGAATACCAAGTTGATGGAAATTAAAAAGAGTAATATGCCCCCCGCGATACTCAGCGAATATTCACTGATACCGAACGCATGCAAAAACCAACGGCCTAAAAATAAAAAGCCGCTCATAATGACAAAAGCGATTATCAGTTCGCGGATAAGCACAAACTTACGGCGTTCGGGCGAAACTTTTTTGAGCGCGCCGATAAACAGCGGAATATTTCCGAACGGATCCATAACTAAAGAAAGGGTAATTACGGCAGAGATGAACGATTCCATATAAAAACTCCTGCGCCGCATAATACGGCATTTTTTACATTATATCAAATTTATGTGGTCCTTACCACCTGCGCACCAAACGGACAATTTGCTAAAATAACGTATATGTTAGATGATTCCACCCGTAATGTTATCCACATTGTTAAATGGTTCTTTTTAGCCACCGCTATCGGCGTGATAGTGGGGGGGATGGATGCGGCTTTTTTGAAACTTTTAGATGGGGTGCTTGCTCTGCGCCAAGGGTGCGCGTATTATTATTTTTTACTGCCTTTTGCCCTGTATATTATTGCGCGCCTTGCTTATAAAACCGCCCAAAAACATCGGGATTTTTCCACCGACAGCGTTATTCACAAAATAAATGCTTATGAACCCGTGTCGCTCGTATCGGTAGGGAAAGCGTTTTTCCTTTCTATTGCCACTATGGTTTTCGGCGGGTCTGCCGGTAAAGAAGCCCCTTGCGCCGACGTCGGCGCGGGGTTGGCCGCTTTTTTCGGCAAACTCTTGCACTTTTCCGCCAGAGACGCGCGCAAACTGATGATTTGCGGCGTGAGTGCGGGTTTCGCCGGCGTGTTCGGCGTGCCGGTGGCGGGGGCGTTATTCGGCTTGGAAGTACTTTGGGTGGGGCACTTATTTTACGAAGTGATGTTCCCCGCATTGGTGGCGGGAATTACCGCTTATCAGGTGACGTTGTGGCTCGGGGTCAATTACATCTACCACCCGATTGCCTTTACGCCGGTATTATCGGAGCAGTTTTTTCTTAAAATGATTGTAGCGGGGTTGTTCTTCGGGCTGATTTCCCTTTTATTTATTGAAATCAATAAATTTACGCGCGTGGTATTTCGCTTTATCGCGCTGCGGACCCGTTTATTTTGGGCATGCATTACGGGCGGGCTGATTTTGGTGGCATTTGGTTATTGGGTATCGCCTGAATATTTGGGGCTCGGTATGGCGGGTATTAACGACGCACTTTCGGGCACACCCGTATCGTCGCCTTTCGGGTTTATCTATAAAATGATTACCACCGCCGTTACGTTTGCCGCGGGCGGCGTGGGCGGGTTGATTACCCCCGTATTTTTTATCGGCGCGCAAGCGGGCTCGGTATTGGCGGGTTTTTTACATGTGGATCCGGCCACCCTCGCTGCGTTAGGTTTAGCGGCGGTGCTCGCCGGAACGGCTAATACGCCACTGGCGGCTACCATTATGGCCATAGAACTTTTTGGCGGGCAGATTGCCCCTTATGCCATAGTGGTGTGTATCATCAGTTTTTTGGTAACGGGGCCGCAGAGCCTTTTTGCGCATCAGCGCATTTCGTGGGATAGCGGAAAAGGCGAAACGGACTCTCCAAGACCCGTAAAATTTCGCCGCCGCGCTACCGACAGACAGGAACACTTGCCCCACCGCAAGACGTTGGGCAACCACTTAAAATCTTCCGTAAAACATCTTTTGCCCTTGCGAAAAAAGTTATCAAAAGGATCAAAAGACCCAGCCGAAAAATAGGTCCAAAGACCCATTGTTTTTGTGTCTAAATTTTCTATACTATAAGTGTGAGGACACTTATGATAAAAAAATTAACCGCATTAACCTTGTCTTTTTTAATGGTACTGACTTGTACCCCCGTTGATGCACTTGCCTCTGCGGCCAGCGCGCAACTCACCCAGAGTTTCGAGCATTTCTTTGCCGACTCTTTAACCGCCGAAGAAAGAGCCCTCGTTTGGGCGAACCGGGATTTGGAAGATGAAGACGGCGCAACGGCCGACACACAAGCGAAACATTTTGAGCAACAGGAAAACCGCAAAAAACCCGAACCGCAAGAAGATTTGGAAAACTATTTCTTAGACAACGAATCTTTGTCTGCCTTTGGAAACACGGATGATTTTGACAAACGCCAAGATGAACTTGCGTTTTATATTCTCAATTCCGATTGGCGCACCCACAAAGGGCTCAGCCAAGGCGATAAAGCGATCATCATCGGTTTGGTAAAATTGGCACAGGCCTTTTTGGGCTGGATGAACCTTGGGGTATTGGATACCATTGAATCTTCTATTATAGATAAAACCAACAATCAAGGGGGCATTGCCAACGAATCTGTTTCCCTTGCGTCCAATGTTTTTGAAAGTGCCCGCCACGAAACGCATGAAGTAGATGAGTTGTATATAAAAATCCAAAACAACGCCTTCTATGTCATCCTCTTAAACCGCGTAGATTATGAAAAGGTTATCAAAAAATATCCGGAAGTGGCCTTCTTGTTTGAAGATTTATACACCTTCTTCCGCTGGCGTTATGAAATGCGCAGCCGCGACGAGAAATACCGCTTAAACGAAAATAACATCTACCATGTAATGAACTCTGCCACGCGCATCAATTCGTTCTTGGGTTGGTGGGAACTCGCCAACGTAGCCAAATGGTTTATGGCTAATACCATCTCTGAAGAAAACCCCGACGACGGCTTATTCCCTTTTACTATGAAAACTTTTGAGGAAGAAAGAAACAACTTGAAAGTAGATTACAGACCCAGCGCGCGTGATGCCCGTTATTTTGGCCGTGTATGGAACTGTATGCAACGCTATGCCGCCAAAAAACGCCACATGGAAAAATTACTCCCCGGCCAAGAAGCCAAGGGCGTGGGAACGGTGCTGACCCCTGTCCGCGGGTTCAAGCTCTCTGTAAAACGCTCTGTTTACAAAGCATTAGCGCCTTTAAGCGACAAAGAAGTGTATGATTCGTTGAAGGCGGTACGCTACCAATATGTAACCATGCGTGCCCGTTCGGAAATCATCTGGCGCAACTTTGTAGCTACTCAAATAGAACCGCGCATTGCCAATAAAGCGGCCCCGGCTTGGAAAGAAAAACTTACCGACCCGACGCCGATTATCACGGATAAAGACATCAAAACCATCAAAGACGTCTTGGCTTTGTTCGGTGCGCCGGTTCCGCCCTTTGAGAACAGCGCAGAACCCCAAACCACCGAAGAAAATTTTGATGAACCGGAAGAAGTTGTTGATGACAATGAACCGGAAGTAAGCGAAAATGAAAATGCAAGTGAAAACGAAAAGGAACTTGCAGATCAAGTTACGCAAGGAGTAAAGCAAAAATTTGGGAAATAAATAAAGTTGTCCGCTTTAAATACCCCCTTTACCAAAGGGGGTATTTTTTGTTTAGTTATGCCAAATACCCACTAAAAAAGATACAATATCAATATGTTAAGCACCCTTAAAGAAGATATTAAAACCATTTACGAAAATGATCCCGCCGCCAAATGCACG
>Ga0310690_10004657_pt1 | contig 19247 bp, 13 predicted proteins | sample AusTroGonzalo_MG_2_FD_207661 | JGI IMG/M metagenome (GOLD analysis project Ga0310690, IMG submission 207661) | Bovine rumen microbial communities from tropical cattle in Woodstock, Queensland, Australia - Gonzalo_04 (v2) (version 2) | ecosystem: Host-associated > Mammals > Digestive system >...
CGCTTGACGGCGCCAACGTGGAAATGAAGGAAGAAGTCGGCGACGAGAACATCTTCATCTTCGGCCTCACCGTCGAAGAAGTCACCGACCTGCTCGCCAAGGGCTACCGTCCGCGCGACTTCTACGAGAAGGACGACGATCTGCGACGCGTCATCGACCTCATCGGTTCCGGCTTCTTCAGCCCCGACCGTCCGGACCTGTTCAAGCACATTGCAGACAAACTTCTCACTCACGACCCGTACATGCTCTGCGCTGACTTCCGCAGCTATGTGGACATGCAGGCCAAGGTTGCGAAGGAATACCAGAACAAGAAGACCTGGGCAGAGAAGGCCATCCTCAACGTGGCTCGCATGGGCAAGTTCAGTTCCGACCGTACTATCAAGCAGTACGCCGAAGAAATCTGGAATGCCAAGCCGTGCAGCATCAAGCTATAGGAGCTTTGAGGTGCGAGGTCGGCGCTTCGCGCCTTTGAGGTGTGAGGTAAGTAGGAAGTAGGAAGTAGACAGTAGGCAGTGGTTAGTGGTTGGTGGTTAGGGGGAGAACTCCGAATTTAACCCCTTACTGCTTACTAATCACTTGATAAACTCACTACTCATCGCTCATTGCTCATTGCTCATTGCTCGTGCCTCGGGCCTCACTGCTCATGCCCTGAAACCATTAAACAGTCCCGCGAGAAATCGCGGGACTTTTTGATTAGGGGCTAGGGAAGAAATAGACGAGAGAGGTACTCGCCTCATCGTTCACTGCTCATTGCTCACTGCTCAATTGCAAGTCAGTGGCCTGCCTTGGCCCTGTATTCATTTGCCTTACTATTGAATATTCCGCCGTAAACGATATAGTAGACACCAAACCCAATCAGAGGAATAACGATTGCCGTTGATACTGTAAATTTTTTTTGGCTAACGACATAGGCTGTTCCAAGAGTTGTATGTATACCACCCAAAGAAAAGCCCCATATGGAAGCCTCGCGATAAAGGTCACTTACACATTGGTAAAAATCCGAGATGTTTGCTTTTTCGCGGCACTGAGCTTTTTTCTTAAGGGATTTAAAAGTATCGTCATTTAAAAGTTCAATGTAAGCCATATTCACAGAACTTGAATCTTGATCATATTGGAGCTTGACTTCGTCATAGCGCTCCGTAAAAAAGGCCTTCCGCTCTTTATACTCTGCCGCTTTTTCTGGCAGTTTGCTTGTAGCTAGCAATGAGGCGCATCCGGCTATGGTCAAGCCCACCCCCCCAAAGATAAGCACAGCAGGAATCACGCCCGCACCAATGGCATAACCTGCGCCACCAGCTCCCGCAATACTACCCAAAAAATACAGACCCGAAGCAAGGCTGACTGTGCCAAGGCCTATCCCCAAATAAGCCCACGAGTTATCCCCAATTTTAGTTTCAGTTTTCTCAATTAGATTTTGATAATAATCAATACTATCCAAGAGAACGTCCGGGTCAACATCCTGAACATCTGGCAAAACTTTTGCGGAATCCATCACAGAAGCAGAATCTTTCGTCTGTGCAAAAGTATTCAACGAAAGTAAAAGGCAAATCACGAGAAGCAGTTTATTAGTACAAGAATTCAGCATACCTTTTCATAAAATAAAAAAATGCATGAACGGATGGTATGAGGTCGCGACCGTCGGTCGCTTTGAGCGATGAGGTGTGAGGTCGGGGCTAAAGCCCCTTTGAGGTATGAGGTAAGTAGGATATGATTAGGTGGTAGAATCTAGGATCTAGAGACTAGGGAAAAATGTCACGGCTTCGCCGTCTTATATTGACGCACGAAGTGCGTGATTCTTTTCACTAGCCGCCAGTCTCTATTCTCTAGTCTCTCAAAGACTCATTGCTCACTGCTCGAACCTAGAGCCTCGAGCCTCATCGCTCACCGCAAACCTCACACAATCGGCGGCGTTTTGTGCGGCGCGTCTTCCCCAGTGCCCGCATGCTCCGGCAAGGAGTTTCAGGAAAAATTTGTGTTCGTTATCGAGAGAATCAGGAATATGGGCGATTTCGCCTTCCGGCGTATAACGGGCGAGACTCACCGTATAGCTCGAAGACGGCAATTCGCCATTCCGGGGAAAATTCACGGTGATATTCCGAAGGTCCGTAGCACTTTCGCGGTCCACGACAAAGTCAGCCAAAACACCGGCAAATGGTCCGCTTACCACCTTGAGCTGGGCTCGGGCGCGATTACCATTTGGAGATTCTTCAATACTTTCAATGTGGATATCGCGGTACGGGAACATGGTTAAGAACAAACTAAAATCATGAACCATCAAATCCAGCGAAACCCCAACATCCAGGCAACGGTTTGACGGGCGGTGCTCGCGACGAAATTCTAGATGGGCCCCGTTAAGTGAACGTAATTCGGCAAGGAAATGCTTGCGGAAATTGAGGAAAATGGGATTGTAGCACTCCGACTGGGCCACGAATAGCGTGACACCATTGCGCAACGACAAATTCACCAATTCCTGGGCTTCCGCGACCGACGTGGCGAGGGGTTTTTCCACGAATACCGGAATGTGGCGTTCCAGAAAGTGTTTCGCATAGGCATAATGCGTTGTCGCGGGGGATGCGACCACAGCGAAATCGACAGGGTCATCGCAAACGGTATCCCCGACATCGACGACTTGCACGAAGCGGACTCCGCACGCCTCAAAACGAGCCCTGTGGCGGGCTCCCATAGTTCCGTTTCCAATCAATATGGCGTTGTACGATTTCATTGCGTTGCGGTGACAATATAGAAAATGGAAGAAGCACGCACCATCGCTATTCCGCATACGCCATTTAAAGTATATTTACCCCAAAGGACTATTTATGGATATCAAGAAGACGAACGCGGCGCGAATTCTCGACCGCCAGAAAATTAGCTACGAGCTCATCCCCTACAAGGTCGACGAAAGCGACCTGGGCGCGCAGCACGTGGCCGACAGCCTCGGCGAAGACATCAATCAAGTTTTCAAGACCATCCTCGTTCACGGCGACAAGATCGGCTACCTCGTGTGCGTGGTTCCCGGCAATCTCGAAGTCGACCTGAAGGGCGCCGCGAAGGTGAGCGGCAACAAGAAAATCGATACCGTCCCGCTCAAGGACTTGACTCCGCTCACCGGCTATATCCGCGGCGGTTGCAGCCCGCTCGGGCTCAAGAAGAACTTCCCCATCTTTATCCACGAGACCGCGATGCAGTTCCCGTACATCTACGTGAGTGCCGGCGAACGCGGCTTGCAGCTGAAAGTGGCTCCCGCCGACCTGGTGAAGGCGACCCGCGCGACTGTCGGCGTCATCGCGAGAGTCCCGCCCGAAGCCCCCGTAGATTAAGAGGTTCCCATGCGCAACAAGAAGGCCCTGCATACATCCGCATTTTTCATGGCGAAACTGGCCACGGCATTTGCCGTCGCAGGAGTTCTTGTTGCATGCGGAGATAGTGAAACTATCTGCGAAGAGCCCATCGAAGTCATTGGCTCAAGCAGTTCTTCTTCAGACGTCATCGAATCCTCTAGTTTTAAAGAGACGGATTCCACTTCGTCAAGCTCACAGCAGGCTCAGTCTTCGAGTCTTCACAATGATACGCTTTCCAGCAGCATCGTCGCGCAGGAATCTTCCAGTAGTGCGAAGGCGGATCAAGGCCACCATGACGATTCAACGGCGGTTTCCTCTTCCAGTTCCATAGTCGCTCCGAGCAGTTCTTCCGCCATCCCAGACAGTTCAAGCGAATCACCTTACCTCTGGAACGACGAATTTGACGGCAACGCAATCGACACCTCCAAGTGGACTTTCGAAATCGGTACGGGCAGTAGCGGCTGGGGCAACAACGAGAAGGAATACTACACCGGGCGCAAAGAAAACGCCTACGTGCAAGATGGCATCCTCCACATCCGCGCCAACAAAGAAGATTACGAAGGCTCCGGCTACACTTCGGCGCGCATGATTACCAAAGGCAAGTTCACATTCACCTACGGCACAGTCGAGGCCCGCATTGCGCTCCCCGTAGGCAAGGGAATCTGGCCTGCCTTCTGGATGCTCGGAGAAAACATCGATAAAGTGAGTTGGCCCGCCTGCGGCGAAATTGATATCATCGAAGCCATCAACGACGAGAGCATTGTCTACGGCACTCACCACTGGCAATACGAAGGGCAGCACGCCAGCTACGGCAACAACACAAGCAATTTCCATGGAGCCAAAAAAGAACTGGACATCACGCAGTTCCACACGTACAAACTCACTTGGGACGAAAAACTCATCGCCATGTATGTCGACGATTTCAAGTACCACGAAATGTCTATCGAAGACAACGCCGGCGGAACCGAAGCATTCCATAAGCCGCAATTTTTCTTGTTGAACGTCGCTGTAGGTGGAAACTGGCCCGGATTTGAAATAGACGACTCGCAGTTCCCGAACGAAATGCTCGTCGATTACATCCGTGTTTACCCCAACTCCGGCACCCCCTAACGTCATCCAGCTTTTTTTATATTTTCTCCATGTTTTGCAATAGAATCCTTGGAACAACGCATCACGGAACCTACAAGAAAGTCGTCGACGTCCCGCTCCTGCGCGAGGAACTTTCGGCACACTCCATCCGCTGCATCGCCCGCGACGGCGTAGAAATTGAAATCGACATCTACGAAGACTTGCAAGAAGGCGATATTGTCGCTGAAACGGAACAGAACGTGTACGCCATAAAGATCTACGTTCCCAAGAAAAAAGAACAAGCCGAAATCACTCGGCCTGTCAAAGTCTACTTGTAATTTAGCAGGAGCACCAAGCCTTATTTAAGGCTCAAGCTTTCCTTGACACTGACTCGTTCCTTGCCCAGCAACTTATACAGTTTGCAGCGGAACAGCGGTATAGCCGCGATGACGACCAGCGCAACAAAGCCAATGGAAAGGTAGGCAATCCCCGGCTTATTGATTTCTGGCCGGAACAAAAGGCGCATTACGAGCAGCACCCACCAATGGACAGCAAGAATGACGAGCGCGTTTCGCGAGATGTTGCGGAGGATTCCCTTGAAAATGCGGACAGGCGCCACTTTAGGGAGCCGACTTGCTAACAGGAATACCGCCACAAGCCCAACTATCCCGAAAACGGAACTAGCCAGAAAAACGAGAAAACTTTTCCCTAGCACATTGTTCATGATGCTGAAATTTGGGTCGGGAACTTCGAAAAAGGCATAAAGCGCAAGGCTAACAACGGCAACCGCAGCGACCACAGCACCATGCAATTTCCCGGCCTTTTTTATTGCGGGTTTGCACAGCCAACCACAGGCAAAGAAAAACATCACGGTCAAATCGCGTTCAATCCCCAGCGGGAGGCGAATGTGGTTCTTGAACATCAACCATCCGGAAACAAGGCTAACCAAAGCAAACACGGCCACGGCAAACGAAGACACCTTCCCCGCCTTGCTTGAGACCCACTGGACAACATAAAACAACAGACTCACTGAATAAAGCGTAAACACAAACCAGAGCGGGCCCGAACCAATCGAGGATTTCCCGGCCACGAAAATCTTGGCAAAGTTCCAGCCGACATAGTCCTTGACTCCCGTAATTACCGGATGGACGTTCATGATGGTCATGCGGGGAGCCTTCGGGAACAAGTCAAAGTTGTAGATTACCGGGTCCAGCAGCAAGAACAGCAAAGACAAAGCAACATACGGCAAAAAAAGCACATGGGTCTTGTGGACAAAATAACTCTTAAAATTGTTGAAACGCCGTGTACTGAACAACACTCCCGAAATGAAGAAGAATGCGGACATGCGGAGAGCGCTCAGATGGAGCATTCCCATCGATGCACAAGGGAAAGACTGCTCCACATGATAAAGGCAAACAAGCAGCAGCACGAATCCCTTGAATTCGTCAATCCATTCTATTCTACGGGTTAGAACCATAGCTTTTCATCCGCAACGGTCGTTAGCGGCCCGTGTCCTGGGAGAACTACGGTATTTCCGGGAAGAGTCAAAATCTTGGACTTGATACCGTTTACAAGAGCCCTGCCGTCGCCACCGAAAAGGTCGGAACGGCCAATGCTACCGGCAAAGAGGATATCGCCCGAGAACAATGCCGGAGCATTTTCCTCATCATTGACTTCGTTACCCGTATTTTCGCAGTAAAAAGCAAGCCCCCCAGGAGAATGTCCCGGCACATGGATTACGCGCAACTTGATTCCGGGAACCTCGACAATATCGCCGTCGGAAAGGAAACCACCCAGCCCCGGAGCCAGGTCGTCGAAAGGCAAACCGAACATGGAGCCCTGCTCCCTCTGCAAGTCCAGCAAAAAAGCGTCGGCTTCGTGCGCCTCCGCCTTGATCCCGTAAGTCCGTTCCACAAAGGCATTGCCAAGAACATGGTCCAGATGCAAGTGCGTATTCAGCATTCTCCGGACAGTCAAACCCGATTTTTGGATATAATCCGCCAAAACGGAACGTTCCCGTTCGTTGCTCGCACTGGGATCTATCAAAATGGAATCCCCCGTATCATTACTCAATACGTAGGCATTGACTCCAAAGGGATTAAAAACGAATTGCTTGACCTGCATAGCGCAGAATGTAGAAAAAAGGGGAAATTACAACGGAAAAATGGGCAAAAAAGGGGGCATGGCAGGGGAAACAGTCCTTTTTCCAAAAAAAAAACTATTTTTCAGACATATATTTGTAACATCTGTTTGACCAATAAAAGGCAAGGTAAACATGAAAAAACAACTTCTCCTGTCTGCATCCGCCCTCGCACTGGTGGTCGGCTGTTCCGATAACACAGTCGTAAACTCCTATGACGAGGCAAAGCCAAAAGCAACAATTACCGTTTCCGTACTTGACGGAAGTTCAAACGAGGCCATCGATTCGGCCAAGGTAAAGCCCCAGTTCGAAGACGAAGCCAGCTATACCGATAAAGAAGGCTTTGTTGCCTACGAAAAGAACAACATCGGCGCCTATGTCTTTGACATTTCCAAGAAGGGTTACTCGACAACTCGCGCTACCGTTTCTGTCGTAGAAATGGGTGCAAACGACGTGTCCCGCGTTCCGGATGTCGTCTTGACCGTTCCTCTCTACAAAGCCGACGTGACTGTCAAGGGTAAAGTTTATTACCGCGACCGCACGACGGGCAACCTCATTCCGGCATCAAAGGTCAAGGTCGTCTTGTCCTATTCCGGTTCCGCAAAGCCCGCCAGCTCAGAGCCCGAAGAAGCCGAAAGCATCCTCGGCTTGACGAAGAGCGAAAGCAAGGCTGATGCTCCGAAGTCGGAATTCATCATCTACCCGTCCGAAGTCTTTGCCACCACAAACGACAAGGGTGAATACGAATTCACCAATGTTGCCGAATTGGTAGACTTCTACGTCGACGTGCTGCAGTCCAAGATTGATTCGAAGTATTATCGTTCTGCAGGCTACGTCAGCACCTACGGTGCCCGTGCCGGTTCCATCAAGAACATGGACGAAATCACCATGGTTGCCGATGGCGAAATTCCGAAGCTCCTCAACTCCAACCTTGACGCAATCGACGATTCCACGGATCTCGAATTCGGTTTCTCCACCGAACTGGACAAGGATTCTATCGAAGGCTTCTGGGTCGTAAAGAAAGGCGCTTCCAAGGTCTTGACGGTTGCCACTTTGAGCAAGGACAAGAAGACCATCACCATCTCCCCGCTCTCCGAAAGCTGGACCCACAGCGACTCCTATACCGTCGAAGGTGAAGTGTACAGCAAGGACGGCGTCCGCATCACCGTTTCCAAGGTATTCTCTGTCGGTTCTGTCGCCGTTCCGAAGAATGTTTCCGACCTCAAGGTCAAACTGGACGAATCTGCATACGACGACAATTACAGCAACCTGTACAACTTCCAATACAACGGCTATCTGAAGCTGTCCTGGAAGCCGAATACAAGCGCCAAGGACATCGCCGGCTACAATATCTATTATAAGACGGATGCCATGGACGACTTCATCTTCTTCACTCAAGTCGCCTCTGAAGACACCACTTTCACCCGTGCCATCAGCACCCTGCCGTTCGTCAAGGACTCCTCGGTGACCAAGGCCTCGTTCATCGTTCTTCCGTATAACGGAGCCGGCGAACCGAGCGTAGCGAAAGCAAAGGTCGCCACCTGGACAATTCCTGAAATCAAGGATGACGAACCCGAAGAAATTGAAGAAGAAGAAGAAGAGGAAGAAGAAGAGGAGGAAGAAGAAGAAGAATAATCCGTCTCTTCCTCTCCACTAAATCTTTCAAGACTTTCATAAAGCAAAAAAGATGAGGCCCGATTCAAGGCCCCATCTTTTTTTGTACAGATTCAAGTATCTAGACCCTAGATCCTAGATTCTAGCCTCTAGTCTCTAACCCTTTATTTCCCAGGTTGTGCCTTCCTTGGAGTCCTTGATGACCACGTTCATCGCGGCGAGCTCGTCGCGGATGCGGTCACTTTCGGCCCAGTTCTTGTTGGCGCGGGCTTCCTTGCGGGCGGCAATCAGCGCTTCGATCTTTGCGACATCCACGCCGTCGTTGGCACCCTTCTTGGCATATTCTTCACGAGGTTCGTCGAGCTTCAAGCCGAAAATCTGGTCGAAGTCGGCTACGAGTGCGGCCTTTTCGCCGTCATCGATTTCGCTCTTGAGCATCGTGTTCATGATACCGAGGGCACGCGGCATGTTCAGGTCGTCACCGATGGCTTCCTTGAACTCGTTCTGGAACGCCTTGGCAGCTTCGCTAGTGATAGCGGTAGCCTTGCCAATCAGCGGGTCCGTCTTCTTGTGCAAGCTCTTCAGGCCTTCCTTCGCGCCTTCCAGAGCTTCCCACGTGAAGTTCAGGTAGTTGCGGTAGTGGCTGCCAATCGCGAAGAAGCGGTAGTCAAGCGGGTTGAAGCCACGGTCCATCAAGAGCGTGACCGTCAGGAATTCGCCACTGGACTTGCTCATCTTGCCGAACTTGGTTTCAGTCGTGCCGTCTTCCAGCTTTTCTTCGCTTGCTGTGCGGAGGAATTCACCGTGCATCCAAAAGCGGGCAAACTGCACGCCGTTGGCGCATTCGCTCTGGGCGATTTCGTTGGTGTGGTGCACGCGGATGTGGTCGGTACCGCCGCAGTGAATGTCGAGGGTCGGGCCATTGTACTTCATGGCCATAGCGGAGCATTCAATGTGCCAGCCGGGGAAACCGACGCCCCACGGGCTGTCCCATTCCATAGCGCGCTTCTTGTCCTTCGGGCTGAACTTCCACAGAGCGAAGTCGGTGGCGTTCTTCTTTTCGCCCATGTCGATGCGGCTACCCTTGCGCAGGTTTTCCACGTCGAGGCGGGCGAAGTCGGCATAGCGCGGGAACTTGAGGCTATCGAAGTAGATGCCGTCGCTGGTGCGGTAGGTGTAACCCTTTTCTTCGAGGGTCTTCACCAAGTCAATTTGTTCCTGGATGTGCTGCGTGGCAGGCGTCCAGCGGGTCGGTTCCTGGATGTTGAGGCGGTGCCAGTCGGCCATGAAAGCGTCGGTGTAGAACTTTGCGATATCCCACACAGACTTGCCTTCGCGGGCGGCGCCCTTTTCCATCTTGTCGTCGCCGGAGTCGGCGTCGCTAGTGAGGTGACCCACGTCGGTGATGTTCACAATGTGGTTCACCTTGTAGCCGTAGTACTTGAGCGTACGGACCAGGAAGTCTTCGAAAATGTAGGTGCGGAGGTTACCGATGTGGGCGAAATGATAGACAGTCGGGCCACAACAGTACATGCGCACGGCGGGAACGCCTTCGGGGAGAGTGAATACTTCTTTCTTGCGCGATGCGGTGTTGTAGAACTGTAGAGCCATTTTAGCCTCCGGTTAGTTGATTTGGCGCGGAATGCACCAAGCGGGAGCAAATTTAGCAAAAGGCAAACCCAATGGCAAAAATACGGAGCCGCAAAGAAAGAAAAAAAGCGTGATAACCGTCAAGTTTCAATCCACTTAAAAAAGTTTTTTCAAAAACATGTTGTATTGGCTTCAACGGAAACTTCGCCGGAACGGAGGCCCGTTGTGGGTTTAAAATCTATGAATCTATATTACATAGAAAGAGGAGTTATCTATGAAATTTTTGAAATTGCCAGTTATGGCTGCATCTGCGGCCTTGATTGTCATGGCTTGTTCCGATGAAAGTTCAACTGTAAAACCTGACGAGGGGGCGCTTACCCCTGCAGAACAGTCTTCCAGCAGTGAAGTTGTCGGTAATGAAGTTGTTAACAATGGCACTTCCAGTTCTAGCAATGCAGTTTCCGGAAACGAAGCTCCGAACAGCGGTGTTTCCAGTTCAGGAAATACGGATCCGGCCAACCAGGTTCCGAACAACGGAACTTCTAGTTCTAGCACTCAGGCTCCGGTCAATGGTTCTTCCAGTTCTAGTGACGTTGTTCCCGGTGACGGTGCATCGAGTTCCGGCACAGTCGTTCCGGGCAGTACCGCATCCGGCGATGACGAGAACGACAACGAAGACGCAAGGACCTTGGACGGCACCCAGATTCTTCTGAAACTTGCGGGAACCTCCGCCACCATCGAAAACAACAACGGCTGCGTCGATGTTAAAGAAAAGAGTGCGACAATTACTTGCCCGGGCGCTTACTACGTGACCGGTGAAGCATCCGATTTCCAGGTCGTCGTGAACACTCCAGCCGCCGAAAACGAAGGCAACACCGGCATCTATCTCCATAACGCGACCATCAAGAGTTCCAATTCCCCCATTCTCGTGACGAACGCCGACAAGACGGTGCTCCACTTGGTGAAGGGCACCACGAACGTAGTGGAAGATGGCAACGGAAACCACGTGTTTACCAAAGTCAATGGCACCCCGGATACCGCGAAGGCCGCGATTTACGCGAGGGACGACCTCAACATCAAGGGTGCGGGCACGCTTACCGTGAAGGGCAAGTTCAAGAACGGCATCCAGAGCAGCAACGACCTCAAGATTAAGAACGGCAACATCACGGTCGAAGCCGAAGAGAACGCCATCAAAGGCAAAGGCAGCCTCCAAATTTCGGGTGGCACGCTGAACCTTACGGCCAAGAAGGGCGACGGCCTCGAGAGCGACCAATGTGAAGAAGCCCAGGACGGTTCCTGCAAAAACATCGTTGAAGGCAAGGGCATTGTCGATATCAGGGGCGGTAGCATCACCATCAATGCCGCTGATGACGGCATTGACGCGGCAAACTACATCCGCATCAGCGATTCCACCGATGCAGCCACGGTCAAGGTTACGGCTACGGGCAAGGGCCTTGTCGCCGAAAAGTACATCTACGTGGACGGCGGCAAGACCGAAGTCAAGTCCACTGGCGACGACGCCCTGCACACCCACTGGCAGATTCACCTGAACGCCGGCGAAGTGACGGTCAACGCGAAGGACGACGGCATCCATGCGGACTCCGCTTTGTACATGAAGGGCTCTACCATCAACGTCGTTACAGCCAACGAAGGCATCGAAGCCTACAAGATTTTCGCCGAGGGCGGCATCACCGCAACCTTCGCGACCAACGACGGCTGGAATGGCGCCGGCGGCCCGAAGGATCCAAATGCAGGCGGCCTCTCCTCGTTTAGCGAGAGCGGTGGCCACATCGTGGTGAGCGGAGGCTACCACTACATCTCCTCGAAGGGCAACATGATCGACGTGTTCGACGCGAACGGCTCCGGCAAAATGACCGGCGGCGTGCTCATCCTCGAAATCACCGGCCAGAGCTACGAGAGCCAGGGCGGCGGCATGGGCATGGGCATGGGTATGGGCTGGGGCATGGGCGGCCAGGGCGGAAACAACTGCGATGCCTACAACATGGCCGGCGGCCTCATCGACACGGATACGGGCTTCGAGATTACGGGCGGCGTGCTGCTCGCCTTCGGCGACTTCTCGACGGACACTCCGGGCTGCGCTTCCCAGACCTACAACAATAGCAGCTACTACGGTACCGACAAGGCTGCCTTCAAGCCGACATACCAGGGCAGCCACATCTTCTATGGTGGCGACGTCAAGTCGGTGAGCCAGGTGAATACCGCCGGCATGACCGAAGTCAAGTTCCCCAACGGCGTGAGCTACATGTACAAGTAAGGCTTTTTCAGGAACTATCCCTCATGGCTCCTTCCGAGAAATCGGAGGAGCTTATTTTATAGCCTGTACGATAGCTTTTTCCTTAAAAAAGGCTTCTTTTCACCCCAAATCGTTGCTAAAACGAGCAACGATTGGCAAAAAGTTTACAAAAATATTCTTTACAAAGGCCAATTCTTTAAATATAATTGGCCTTCAATCAATTTTTAACAGGAGTGTCTCTATGTTTTCTAAAAAAATCATCCTTCCCATTGCCATCGTTTCTATGGCAATGTTCGTTGGTTGCGGCGACGATAGCTCTTCTAGCGCCCCCGCTGCCGACCCGGCAAGTTCTTCCTCTGAAATCGCCACTCCGGCTGGCGATGCAAGCTCTTCCTCCGAAGCTGCTCCGGCCGGCGAAGAAAGCTCTTCTTCCGAAGCTGCTCCGGCTGGCGACGCTAGCTCCTCTTCCGAAGCCGCTCCGGCCAGCGACGCTAGCTCCTCTTCCGAAGCCGCTCCGGCCGGTGACGCTAGCTCTTCCTCCGAAGCCGCTCCGGCCAGCGATGCTAGCTCTTCTTCCGAAGGTGCTTCGGCTGGCGAAGAAAGCTCCTCCTCCGAAGGTGCTTCGGCTGGCGAAGAAAGTTCCTCTTCCGAAGCTGCTCCGGCTGGCGAAGAAAGTTCCTCCTCCGAAGGTGCTGCTCCGGCCGGTGAAATGGTCTCCTGCGACGTTCCGGGCGCCATGGGCGAATGTCTGGAATTCGCAGCAGGCACTACCGAAGCTCAGCAGCTGAGCGAGACCTGCGTGTCTACCCTCCAGGGTACGCTCGGCACCGGTTGCCCGAAATAAGGGCTAATCCCGTTTTTTAACAAAAGAGGTCCCCTAAAAGGGGACCTCTTTTGCAAATCCAGAAAAAAGATGTTTTTTCCAATTTAACTGCCACCGGCCGCTTTCTCTGTCTCCTTTTTTATGTATATTGGTAGCAAGCACCTATGGTGCCAAAGAATTAAAATAACAAGGATTGAAAATGCTTTCTTACAACGAAGCCTACAAAATTGCGGAGGAAATTCACAAGGGTCAAAAAGACAAGGCTGGGGGCCCCTACATCGATTTTCTCCAGAACGTCGCTGACTACCTCAAGAACAAGGGTGAATCCGAAGAGGTCCAGACACTGGCCATTTTGCAGGATTCCATTACTTCGGCCACAAAGAAGACTCCGGAAGACATGGTAAACATGGGCGTTCCGGCAGACATGGTCGAACTTATTCAAAAGATGACTTACCACAAGAACCAGGGCTGGATCGACGAATACAGTTGCAAGCTCATGGAAAAGGGAGTCCCTGCCGAAGATTCCACCTACGACGCCCGCGAAAAGGACTTCGTCCGTTTTGTGGAAACCTTGAAGGACAATCCCATGGCCGCAAAGGCAAAGAGCGCTATCCTGAACGTGCTCCTCGAAGACAAGTACATCCAGCGCCAGGAACGTCGCGAACTCAAGACCAAGTTCAGGCTCAAGAAGTACAAGGCCGCCATCCAGGCACTCGGAGTGTAACCACTTTCGGCCTTCCGGCTTTATCAACCTCTTTCAAGAAACGGACTCTTCGTCCGTTTCTTTTTTTGCACACAAAAAACGCCCCGGCCCTTTATAGAGCCGGAGCGCCATTGATGGAGGAGAGAGTTTCTTATAAAGCGAATGACAAAAAATTACTTTTTTCACAAATAAAATATGTATTTTTCCCCGCCATAGCACGCAAACTTTTATTTACATAATTTAGTTTATTTGCGATTGCCGTATTATTTTACCAAAATATTGAGTTTTTGAACAGAACTCCCGTTGCTTACGCGAACTAGATAACGCCCTTGTTCCAGATATCGCAAGGAGAACACATGACTCCCTTGAACACTCGCACGGAAGGAACCGCGGTCGTTACCAAGCATGTCGAACACCTGGACCAGGACCCTGCTGGACTGAGGTGCAGTAACAACCAGGTCGTTGCCCGTGAAAAGGACTCTCATGTTCGCCAACGCCACGGCAGGCAAGGCGTCGCGCTTGTTCGAAGACGAGCTGGACTTTCCGGACTTCTTGCTGCTAGAAGAAACCGCCTTTTTGCTGGAGCTCGACCCTGCCTTGCTGCTGCTGGACTGCGCCTTGCTGCTGGACGTTTCGGCAGGCTCAACCTTCTTACTGCTGCTACTGTTTTCCGGTTGCGGCAGAGGCTTGGACGTATACGTTGCCTTGTAGGTAGCGCTGTCCGTCACGGCGACAACCGCAGGACTCCAGCCCGCAAAGGTGTAAGAGTGCTGTGCGTCATTTTTCCTAGTAGGATCATCTGGGACAATGACCGACGCCGCGGTATTGTAGTCATAGCTGTCCTTCGCGAGTTCAGAACCATCCCAATCAAGGAAGGTGATGGTATAGGCCCGGACGGTCTCATGGAATGTCGCTTTCAGCGTCATGTCGCCCCCCAGTACGGCATCTGCGGGCAAACCAGAAGTCGTCGAGCCAGACACAACCACCCACTTGTCAAACGTGTAGGAGAACTGCGCCGTAGACGGTTTTGTCGGGTTTGTTGCCGGGAGCAGGGACGAAACATTCGTGCCATATTCCGCCGTTTGTGGCTCAGGAAGGCCGACCACACCCGAATCACCCGCAAAGGTAACGGTATAGGAATTCTTCACGGACGTGAACACCGCCGTATACGTGGCATCACCTGTCACCTTGACGATATCCGGAGTCCACCCCACAAAGGTGTAGGTGTATTCCGCCGTAGTATCCTTGGTCGGGGTTCCGTTAAACGCCGGAATTTCACCTTCGGCATAGGTTTCCGTCCCCAGCGGGGTCTCGCCTTCGTCGGGCATCCAGGTAATGGTGTACGTGGCCGCCTTGGCAGTGCGCGTATATTTCGCCGTATAGATTTGCTCCTTGGTCACGGCAGAAAGCTCCGGTTCCCAGCCCGCAAAGGTGTAGGTGTAATTGTCATCTTCCGGCCTGACGAGAATTGAATCATCCGGAAGCGCGATTCCAGAAACGGGCGTGTTATACACATAAAGAGTCGCCGACTTGAGCGGAGAGTTGTCGTAGTTCACAAAGGTGACTGCATACCTGCGGTCAAATTCCTTGAATACGGCCTTGAGCTTCATGTCGGAAACAAGAACAGCGCCTTCAGCCAGTTCTGCATCCTCGGTGTCGGAAACCTTTATCACCCACCTGTCGAATTCGTATGTCTTTGCATCTGTCGGTTCCTTTGTCGGGTCTAGCGACGGGAACATGGAGACAATTTCAGTGCCGTAGTCCCTGGTGACACTGGAGAGTGGCGTGGAGCCGTCATCGCTCACGAAGGCCACAGTGTACTGATTCTTGTTCTGTTTGTACTTGGCCGTGTAAGTGACTCCGCCCGTAACGACTGTCTGGTCCGTAATGGCCGGCATCCAGCCATCAAAAACATAGGTGTATTCGGCGGTCACGGCGCCATCAACCTGCGGAGCAAACGATGCGACCGCTTCTCCGTACTCCTTGGAAACAGTGATGTTCGCATCGGGGTTATGCTCGGCCACAAATGTCACGTCGTACTTGTTCTTTACGCTTGTATACGAGGCCGTATAGGTCGCATTCTTCGTAGCGGCAACCACCGCGGGAGTCCACTTGTCGAAGGTATAAGTGTATTCAGCCGTAGGATCCTTTGCGGGATCTTCGCCATAGTACGGCATATCGCCATCATCAACATAATCCAGGCGCAACACGGAACCGTCGTCATCCTTCCAAGTGATGACAATCTTGTCTGTATAGAGCGCCTTGTAAACCACGCTCCTAGTGACCGGAGCAAGTCCCGGTTCCCAGCCAGCAAACTTTAGCGCACCCTTATCGGCAACGACGGGAACGTCAATCTGGTCAACCGGAGTGCCATAAGGATATTCCACAGCACCCTTTAACGTAGTATCGTCATCGTCGACAAAAGCGATGGCATACAAGTTCGTGACCGTCGTGAAGTTCGCCGTGTACGAAACTTCGCCCGTCACGACCGTCTCGCCAGTAATCGCGGGATCCCAGCTGTCGAACCTATAGGTAAACTGCGAATCGGCTTCCTTGGCCGGATCTGGAGGCGCAACACTCAGGACAGGAGTGCCGTATTCCACACCTTCCACTTGTCCATAAACCGTTTCGCCATCGTCCAATAGGAAGGTAACGGTATAGGCATTCGTAATTTCCGTATAAACGGCCTCGTAGGTGGCTTCACCGACAACGAGCCTTGTCGGATACCCCCATTCATTCTCGTACCATGTCCAATAGTCGAAAACATAGGTGTACTGGGCATCAGCATCCCTGGTGGGCACCCCAGCCGGGTCGGGCACGTTGGAACCCGCGGCCCAGTCCTTAACTTCGTAATCCTCGTCGCCATTCTTGAATGTTATAGTGTAGTACTGAGTTTCGGCAAGGCCAATGCAGCGAACGTTGTCGATGGCAAGCGTGCCACTGGACTTGTCGTACACATCTTCACCGTCAATTCGCCAGTCAAACCCGTTAACATACGGCAGGATCGTTTCTATATCCACCCAGTTGCCGCTACCGCCCGTCCACTGCTGCCTCAAGCTGGCAATAGGGATTGTCACGGTCTGCCACGATGCGCTAGAATCGCCCACCACGAAAGTGGGGAATCCCCAGCTCATGTCCAGCAGTTCGTTTATTCTCGAGCTAACCTTCACACGGAAACTGTGGGCGGCGCCCTTGTAATCGTAGCGGACTTCCGAGCACTGCGAAAGGTTCTGGTCCATGAAGTCGTTGGTGGAAATCGTCGCATAGGGAGGGCCCCATAGGTAGCCGCCCACATCCAAGGAGTAGGTCATCTGCAAGGCATGGGAAGAATTATTTCCCTTCACAATGGACAGTTCCGCCGTCGAGGCGCCACCGCCACCGATAACATCCGTCTCTACCCAGTAGGGCCCGACATCCCACAGCGGATCGAGGTTGCCGTCCTCGAAGTCATCCACCAGTTCCGTATTGGTTGTGGGGGCGTTCGGTTCGGGGAGCTGCACTGAACTGCTGGAATTTTCCTTACCGCTGGAACTGCTGGAACTTTCCGTGCCGCTAGAACTGCTGGAGGGGTCTTGCCTCAGGCACTGTATATCCTTGATATAGAGGTTTCCGTTTTCACCGCCAGAAACCTGCCACTTGATATCCAGAGCATTATCCAAATCGATTCCAGATAGCGACGTCATATTGAACGTGTGAGTCGTCCATGTGTCGCTACCGGAGATGGACCATTCCGCTGTCACGTCAGCACCATCAGGGGTATTGGCAAAAGTCAGGTTGTGTGCAATACCGATATACCTGTACGATAGAATCTGACATCCCTTCAAATCGAACACGTTCATGCCTACACCGGCATAACCGTCCTCCGTTCCCGTGGACACATTTTTCAAGCCCCAGAAATAATCGCCCAGTTCTTGGTCATAAACGGTCGCCTCTGTTCCCCATTCACCTTCCGGGTTCGCAATGGTCCACCCACCGCCAGCGTAGGCATAATCGTAAACCGGCATGAGCGTGTATATTCCAGACCCACCACTGGAACTACTGATTCCGCCACTGCTGCTACTGGAAGCAGGTACATAGTCGTCGCAGGCCGTGTAAGTGGCGGGCAAATCGTTAAAGACGTTTGCGTTGACCCACTGGCCGCTGCGGGAATAGGTCCAGTTATCGGGTGCGTTGTCGGGATCGAAATTGTATGCAAAGTATTCAGAGCCGGATTCACTGCTGGGGTCGCCGCTTTTCCCGACGTTCCAGTTTGCCGAAGAAATTTTCCGGGAATTCATCCAAGTTTGCCACTGCGGATTCAACGTTGTACTCGGCACACCGCCACCATCGTAGCCCACCGTTCCCCATTCGCTCACGAAAACCGACAGGCCCCTTTGCATTGCGAAATTCGCATTAGAGGTCAAAGAAAACTCATGAGCCATCCTGCCATCGTCACGCCCCGCATAAAAATGGAACGCATAGGCAATGTTGTCTCTTTCTAGAGGGTCCTCAACCGGGTAATCAACCACCGCATTCGGGTACTGGTCCCACATCGGCGTTCCCACAATAATCAGGTTGTCGGAATACTCGCGGATCACGGGAACCACCTGGTCGGCATAGTTCTTGATGTCGGCCATGCCAATAAATCCGCCATAGTCGCTACAATCGCCATTATCACCTACGGACCCGGATTTGCAAATAGGTTCGTTGTATATTTCAAAAATCACGTTATCGTAGGCGCCCCACTTTTGCGCCTGGATTGCGAAGAAGGACTTTGCGTTCTCGACACTGTCCGCCGCCACATGGGAATGGAAGTCAATAATCACGTAAATGTCATTTTCGATGGCAGCTTCTACGGCCTCATCCAGCATGGCCTGGTAGAAATCGGGCTTTGTAAAATAGTGACCATCGGCCCACTCGCCCATGTCGTCTACCGCCATGGCAGCGCGAATCAGCTGGATATTCTGCCGTTCCACAAGTCCCGTAATGATATCCTTTTTCCAGTACCGCTGCTGATTTGCAGCACAACTCCAGAAAAGGCTCATGCCCTTGACCTGCACCTCGTGGCCGCTAGAACGGAAATGCCTGCAGCTGCCGTAAATCCGACCGTTTTGAGCGTTATCCTTACCCGCCTGCAACTGGCCGTACTGGCTCACGGGCCCTACGCGCTTGGGGGTAATGTTTTGTGTTTGCGCCGAAGCAAGTCCCATGCCTAACGCCAACAGGCCAAGCATGATGATTTGGGGAAAAGTGTGTCTGGCCATAGTAACTCCATACCATTTATTTATTACAAAATAATTACAACATTGAAAAATCGTCCCACCCCTTTTTGAAAATATTTATTTACAACGCTATAATCGGCCATATTTGGGGTTGACCGCCATTTTTCATAGAAAATTGCCACTCGGGTATTATTTTTCTAGATTTGGCAACGCAAAATTGAATAAGGTCCAACCTTAAAAAAGGAACAAAACATGGCAAACAAAGTCTACAACTTTAGCGCAGGCCCGTCCGTCCTGCCCGAACAAGCACTCAAGGAAGCTTCGGCTGCCTGCATCGATTACGCCAACAGCGGCATCAGTATCCTCTCCATGAGTCACCGTTCAAAGCCGATCGAGAACATGTTTGCCGAAACCGAACAGTTCCTCCGCGACCTCATGGGCATCCCCGAGAACTACGACATCGTGTTCCTCGGCGGTGGCTGCTCGCTCCTGTTCTGCATGCTCCCGATGAACTTC
>Ga0310690_10004658_pt1 | contig 19243 bp, 17 predicted proteins | sample AusTroGonzalo_MG_2_FD_207661 | JGI IMG/M metagenome (GOLD analysis project Ga0310690, IMG submission 207661) | Bovine rumen microbial communities from tropical cattle in Woodstock, Queensland, Australia - Gonzalo_04 (v2) (version 2) | ecosystem: Host-associated > Mammals > Digestive system >...
GTTATCGGTATGTAGGCTCCATGAAGGAAGAATACACCGAAGACATGCCTATTGTCGCTTTCTTCAAGAATTTCTACAAAGGAATCGAAGACGCGTTTAGACAGGTTGAAAACTGGTGGAACACCGATCCTAATGTCGAGAAAGTAAAAAGTATACTCTCGGAAATTGTGAGCATGGTTGCTGGATGGTTTGTTGACGAAGAAGGAAAATTCCTGGCTGAAAATTCGCCGATAGTAAAATTCTTTGTTAATGTTGGGGATAAGATCAAAGCCGCATGGGAAACGCTTAAAACTGTTGTTCCATGGGAAGAAATTGGCCAATTCCTTTCTAATACCTGGGACTGGATTATGAAGATAATTGGCTTTGATGGCGGAGAATCTGAAGACGAATCGGAAGTAAAAGGTGCGAATACCCTTGCGAGAAGGTTGACCGCCGCCGCAGGCATGAGCAGCATCACATATGCTGTTAACGAAGTTACAAAAGAGACCTCTGGTATTACAGAAGGCGATGCCGAAACCGTTGAAAAGAAAGTAAGTCTTTTCGAAAGAATTATTGGGGTCTTTACCGATTTCTTTAACGCCATAGGTGAGGCTGCTTCCGGATTAGTTCAGTCTCCGGAACTTAGAGAATTCTTTGGCGCTCTTGGCGAATTCTTTAGAGGTCTTGTTTCTGTATTGACAAAAGTCTTGGAATTCTTAGGCCGATTCATGAATGGAAATGCCACGGTAGAGGATTCGATACTTCTTGTATTGGGTGTTGTTCTCACAGCACTCATCGAAGGTATAAGTATGTGGAGAACAGCAAATCTTTCGGACATAGCAGGATCCACACAAAGTATCGGACTGCAATTCTTAGAAATTGCCGCTGGACTTATGCTTGTTGCATCAGCTGTAAGTTTATTAACAGCTATAGATGAATCCAAGATGGCCACAGCCTCTGTTTATATCGCATTGCTTGGCGGAATTATTGCAACAATAATTTCCGCTATTGGTGGTGTCGCATCAGCCGCAAGCGCCACGACCAGAACCCCCGTGGAACGTGTCCTTACTAATTTGATTAATCGAATAGCAATGGTCGGAGCTTTGTATATTATTATAAAAGAGCTTCCGACAATTATACAAGCTATAGGAGAAGCAAAAAAGCAAGGTGCTGAAAATGTTGGCGAAGACATTCTAAAGATAGCCGAGGGCATTGCGATATTGTTTGGCGCCGTATCTCTCTCATTCTCATTAATGAACACCTTTATGCCGCAAGGAATGAATCCTATATCCGCTATAAAAACAGCGTTAAGTATTAGTGGTGTTGTAGCTGTTATGGTCACCATCTTTAATGTAATTGGCACCATACCAAGGCTTGTAGGAAAAATCACAGGCGCTGGTGAGGAAGAAAGCGTAGCGGACACGGTTGCTAATCTCAATGCTTTTGGGGAAATTATGGGCGCTTTAGGCGCAGCCCTTGGTAATTTCTTTGGAAGTATAATTGGCGCGTTCTCTGGTGGAATATCAAAAGGCGAAATTCTTTCTCAGTTTTCATCTATAAAAGATGGTGCAGCCATTGCCGGGACAATATCCGAAGAAGATCTTACGGCATTTACCAGATTAATGTCGATAATGCAAAATCTGAATAAGAGTATACCCGACTACACATTGTTACAGAAATGGGTTAACGGAAATAAGTTATCCGATTTTGCGAAGCAACTTCCTGATTTAGGAGCCGGTCTTAGAGGTATGGCTGATTATCTTAGTGGTATCGGCGATGAAGACATGGAGAAGATACGAGAAGGCGCAAAATTTATTTCGTATTTTGCAAATGCAATGTCTATTATGGCTTCAATTCTTGGTGGTGAAATCGGAAGAGTTAATGCTATGGTGCCTAATAACTTTGTTCTCCAGCAATATATTGATGCTGCCGAACAGTTGTCGGAAGCTGTTAAGAAAGGGCTTATGGATGGGCAGGGAAATATTACCGGACTTGAATTTAATGCTATGCCTATTGTGGAAGCGATCTGTAAGGCCCTTGAGCAAGGAGAATATGCAATTGCAAAAGCTGTAAAAAACATGGTTAACGCTGGATTACAAGATATTGATGATGGCGACTATAGCTCATATAATGCTTTGAAAGTTCCAGAAGAAGTTGTTACTTATTATGAGCAATTGAGCGGAAAACTAAGAACAAATAGCGGAGAAGTTGTTGATTTGAATGCACTTATTAAAGACGCTATCGGCGATGAAAGCGAATATGCTCAACTAATGGCTCAAATAGATACAAAAACAAATGAATTGAGTTCTAAAATTTCTGGAATGTCGAATGTATTTGACGATCTCAATCTCACAAAGGTTAAAACAATCGATCTAGACACAGGCGAAGAAGTTGAAACCAGTTGGCTAGAGATACTTCAGAATCAAATGGCCGAGTTGAGCACTACGCTCGATGAAACTCCATTGGAAGTTAAAATTACACCTGTGTTTGATTTCTCAAATCTCGAACCGGAAAAACTTCAGTCTGAATTTAGCAGGCAATTGTTTAGTCGTCCATTGCTAGCAAAAACTATTTTCCAGAATCCCACCGAATCCATCGACTTTGTCCAGATTGCCGCAGACCTCGGAATTAATGACATTAAGGATAAGCTGGACCTGATTCTTGCAGCAATTGGCGTGGCTGATACGAACAATACAAGTGCTATTACAGGGCTTGGCACAAATATCGATGGTGTGTCTGACGCGATTGCCGGAATGGAGCTGGTTCTTGATACCGGCGTTCTGGTTGGTCAGATTTCGCCAAGAATTGATGCTGCACTTGGGCACAGTTCGGACGCATATTACAGAACCGGAGTGGAGTACAAGTTACCCAAATAATTTTTGATCAAAATGGCAGGAAAGGAGGGATGCCGACCATGTTCTATATTAAATGCGGAGAAACAGAGATCTTCAATCCAACAAAAGTAAATGAGCTGCCGGTATCCGAAGCAAGAATCAGTGAAAAACTGAATGAGGGCGGCTCGATGACATTCACGCTGGTGAAGGGGCATCCCGCATACGATGTTCTGGAACCAATGTATTCGTTTGTTACGCTGTATGACGACGATAATATTGTGTTCTATGGCCGGGTTATGGAGCATGATCTCCCTTCCTTCTCCTGCCAGATCAAGTATGAATGTGAAGGCACGGTTTGCTTTCTGAATGACAGCGAAATTGAGCCAAGCAAGAGAACAAGAAGTATGACCCCGGAAGCTTTCTTCCGGTGGTGTATTGAACAGCATAACGCAGACATCGACAACGATCCTCGCAGAACTTTTACTGCGGGGGTCGTTACTGTCGACGACAAGAACAAAACAGAAAACTTCAATACCTCGTCCTACACCAAAACAAAGGACGCTATTCAAAACAATCTGCTGGGGGTTTATGGCGGTTATCTAAGAGTCCGCTATGAAAGCGGAGTCCGTTATCTGGACTGGGTTAAAGACTACAGCGACTCTGTAAATCCTCAGCAGATAAAAATCGGAATTAATATTATTGAGCGGAGCTTTACCAAAAGTTCTGACGATCTGTTTACTTACATCCGCCCCGTCGGCAAAAACGGACTGCTACTGGATGAAAGAATAATACGGGTTTTTCCGGAGGCTCTGGTACAGAAATACGGCAGGATTGTTAAATCCGTCACTTTTAGCGACATTTCAAACAAGACAACGTTGAGAACAAAAGCTGAAGAATATGTCGGAAGGGTTAAAACCCAGCTTCTATGCAGCGGAGACATCGATCTTCTTGAAATGCGGTACATTGACGGAACAACCCCGATGGTTCGTATCGGAGACCGATTCAACAATTTGGAAGGCCTTGTCGGGGAGGAGTTTACCGTTACAGAACTGGAACGGGATCTTACGTCTCCCTACCAGGCAAGGTTGAATTTTGGTAACGACAAAACGCTGGGCAGCTCAAGGAGCAATTCGATCAGCAAGGCTTCAAGCAGAGGCCGGTCTTCTTCCGCTCAGAATTTTAAACATATTATAGAGATTGGAGACCGGGTTACAATCAATTCAGATGAACTGGTCTTACAAGGTCAGACCCTTGATGAGCATTATGAAATGATCCGCGAAACGGCGAACAGTTACGAAAGCTTGTCCGCAAAAACCGAGAATATTGGGCAGAAAGTAACCCGTAATGAAGAATCGATTCAGCAAATAACAGGCTCCGGTGTTATGCGTAATGATGAGCTGCTTACGCATTTTGCGGGAACGATGAACATCGTCCGTGACTTACAGGGGAATTTCAAAGGGCTTGAGTTTGTCGACGGAACCATGGTGTGCGATACGGTGGACGGGCATACCGTCACGGTCGGCGCGACAATCGCCAACAATACGGTTCAAGTCGAGGGCGTTAAAACTAGAGTTCAGACAATAGAAGGATCTGCGCTTTGGACGGAAAGGGGTCATATCACAGGCGTATGCGGAGAATATGATCTGGTCATTGATCCTGTTACAGGTACAAAAACGCTCGTTGTAAAATCTGGCGGCGGAATAAAAATACGAAAAAACAATACTGAATTTGGCTTATATCATGAGGGGAATCTCAGCGGCGGAATCATTGTTGACAAGATAAATGACAACACCACGACAACAAAGATTCTCGGCGACCGGGTTCAGATAACGGCGCAACAGCTTGCCGAGTTCGGGCTTGTCGATTCGAGCGGACATATTACCGCCGGTATTGTTGCCGGTCTGATTAACAACCAGGATCCCAGTCAGGGAACAGTGACGACGATTCGCGGAGATCGGGTTATTGTCGGTAATGTCGGCACTTACAGCGGAGATTCGGTTGACGAATGGATGCAAAAAGCTTACCACGGGACCGGGGTATTTGCAAAATACCTGACCGTGAAAGAATTATCGGCCGATGAGCTCACAACGCTTTTAGCAAATATTGAAGCCGCAACTATTAGTTCATTAAACGTCACATATGCGATAGATGCTGAAATTATTAACAGCACAGATTTAGTATGCGCGGATCTGTCGGCAGAATCCATAGAGCTTGGCACATACCAAATGAAAGTGATAGACGCTTCCGTAAGCGGCAATACTTTAACGATTAAAAAATTAGGCGATGGCGGAGAACTTGAAACTATAAATTTTAGCAAAGCCACTTCACTGACAGGTTCATGGAGTGGCAGAACATTTACAGTTACCGCATCTCCGCAGGGAAATACAAAGTCTGATACGGTGTATGTTTACCCGAAAGCCAATGCCGGCGGCGACATGAGCATCTTAAATGTGTACACTGCGCATACAAGCGCCGCTGATGCAAACATTCTGAATGATACAAAGGAACAGTTCTTCCTTGTGGAAGATGTTTCGACTAAGCGGGTCAATCTGAAGAAAGGTTCTACAACCGGATCGGTTTATGCGTATGTCAGTACGTCGGATACGTACAATGCGGGAAGCTCTGCCGGTAAAAACAGTGTAAAAGTAAAAGCTTTTACAGCTGATTCCAGAACAACATTAAATGATCACAGAACTTTTACATATACAACTGACGCCGTCAATCCGCCTTCGGACGCTCCGCAGGTTGACACCTGGTATTTAGCGGGCGGAACAAGCTGGAGCAGCAATAAGACGACGGTTTATCTGAAGTATGGAAGTTCATCCGGAACCAATTACGCTCAACTGGAAGTGAACGCCTCCAGTATTTATACCGCAGGAAACACAGCTGGCAAAAACAGTGTAAAAGTAAAAGCTTTTACAGCGGACGCCAGAACAACGGGTCTGAATGATCATAGAACATTCACATACACGACGGATGCTCCAAGTCCGGTATCCGGGTCATCCCGTTCTGACACCTGGTATTTAGCGGGCGGAACAAGCTGGAGCAGCAATAAGACGACGGTTTATCTGAAGTATGGAAGTTCATCCGGAACCAATTACGCTCAACTGGAAGTAACAGCCCCGGCTGGATCCGCCAGTATTGATAACATTACAGGAACCGCTGTCGGAGACGTCAGCACTGATTCGGACAATCCGTGCGATATTACCGCGTCAGGCACAGGCGTTGAAAGCTTGACACGTAAATTGCTTATGAATTTCGGAGCCTGGAACAGCGGAAGAAGAGCGATTAACATGTATTTAGGGCCAAATGGCACAACATCGGATACAAGGGTTATGCGAAGATGGATGACCATTCCTACTATTACCGAGTCATGCACAAACCCGTCTCAGAACGCGTTCCGGATTACCGCAACCTGCGGCGGAAGCAGCGTAACTTATACGCTTCAGGTTAACTCCTCAGGCGGTATCAAATCATTTACCAAGACATAAAAAAGGAGAAAAACATGGAAAAGAAAACTTTAACGGTTCCTGAAGCTCTTGACGCAACCATTCAGAACCTGAAGAACATTAACGTTCCGGTATATTTATCCAATCAGATCGGAGTCCCGATTTCACAGAGTGTTCACAATCTCAGCCTTATCTACAACATAATCACATCCGGAGAAAACAATGCGGAATGCAACGAAAATCAGGATGATGAACAGCCAGCTGAGGCTATCGAGATTGAAGCGAAAAATTAATCAAAATGGGAGGAGTATTAAATGTATTACTCTGTAACATTTATTGTCGACGGGGTGGAAAGAAATACATGGGATAACTGGCAGATGATTCCTAATACTCCTCCCATGATTGCTGCTCCGGAGCCTAATTTAGACATGGTCGAAATACCGGGAAGATCAAGGGGACCGCTTGACATGTCCGGCGTGGCTTTTGGGAAGATGACATACAAGCGTATGACGGGGACCTGGACCTTCTATAAAGAGCCCGAAACCCAGGATACACGGCATACGTTTTATGATGCAATCACTTCGTTCTTTAATGGAAAGATTGTTAAAGTTATTCTGACGGACGAAGACCCGGTGCATTTCTATGTCGGAAGGTTCAGAGTCGGGACGCCTTCCACTTCCAAGGGTCCCATGACTATTCAACTGACTTATGATCTCATGCCCGCCAGATGGAACGTCAGCGATAATACGCCAGATACATCCTACGGAGCAGAAGATGTATCGACCTGGGTTGATCCGACCGTTCCACCGAATCCTTCTGTAATAATTGAGTGGAATGCGGTAAGCGAAACAGTTTCTGTTACATATATTTAGGGAGGGATTGCTATGGAAAAAAAGATTAACTGGAAAGTCCGTTTCAAAAACAAAGTCTGGCTCACAAGCTTTATCGGCCTGATTGTCGGTTTCGTATTTAACCTGCTGGCGCTGTTTGACGTATATCCGCCTGTAACAGAAAATATTATTATGAGCATTGTAAGCCAGGTGATGACGTTCTTGGGTCTGTTTGGCGTTGTAGTAGATCCTACAACCGCCGGTATGTTCGACAGTGAGCGGGCACTCGGATATGAAGAGCCGTGGGATGACGGCAAGTCAGAAAATGAAACAGAAGAACATTCAGGCGATTCTCCTGAAGATGAATAACTTCGGAGGTGATCTGAAATGGAAACATGGCTGCAGATTGTCCTGGCTGTATTAGGTTCATCAGGACTGTGGGCGGGCATATTTACTCTGCTGCAAAACAAACTGAGCAAGAAAAGCGCAAGTAATAAGATGCTGGTCGGCCTTGGACATGACCGGATTATATGGCTATGCGGAAAATACATAGAGCGGGGATGGATCACAAAAGACGAGTATGAAGATCTGCATGATTATCTGTATATTCCGTACAAGAGCATGGGCGGAAACGGAACCGCGGAGAAACTGATGGTGGAAGTTGACAAACTGCCTGTGCGGCATCTGAGTCATCTTCAGCAGTTCAACCGTAGAAAAAGATCCTTTGGCTGGTTCGGAAGAGCCGCAGGGGGAAAGGGGTATTAAATGCCTACAGGAAAAGAATATGCCGCGTTGGCGCTTGAAGTATATAGCCTGAAACCTCAGGCTGGGTACATCTGGGGACAGAGCGGAGCGACCTGGACCAAAGCAAAGCAGGATGCTCTCGTTAAGAAATACAACAGTGATCCAGGCAAATACAGCGACTATAAGATGGGCGCGCTGTACGGATCAAAGTGGATCGGGCATGTGGTTTACGACTGCAGCGGCCTGACCAGCAAGCTGGGACAGAAACTCGGACTCAGTTACCATCACGGAAGCAACAGCAGTTACAACTATGACTGCAGCCATAAGGGCGAGAAGAAAGCCGGAATGAAGATCCCGGTTGGTGCGTGGATGTATACCGGCAGTGCCGGAAGCCACGGGCACATTGGTATCGTGGTGGACGACGAGTGGGTGGTTGAAGCCCAGGGAACAAAAGCCGGCGTTACCCGTACCCGGATCTCCAACAGCAAATGGACCTACTGGGGACTGGGAAAAGGTCTGGAGTTTGACTTCATCCCCGGGCAGACGGATACAGCCGGGAAAGACAATAAGAAAACCGAGAAAGAGCCGGCCAAGACTTCTACGGACACGAAGATCTTCTACCCAACCCTGCGAAGAGGGGCAAGGGGAGAGAACGTGATTCAGCTTCAGCGGCTGCTGAGCATGGACGGTTCTAATCTGGCCATTGACGGCATCTTCGGACCCGGCACACAAAGCGCTGTGCGAGCATTCCAGAAACGCCACGGGCTTGTGGTTGATGGCATTGTCGGGCCAAAGACCTGGGCGGAACTTCTGAAACTTGCCATCAAGTAAGACGATGAATCCGAAGCCTCGTCTTACAGGCAATTGAAGTAAGACCAGGGCCGGTGTTTTGCTCCTTTCGCCGGCCCTTCTTTTAAAGGAGTAAATTTGATCAAAATGGGAGAGAATGCCGCCGTGGCTACAAGACGAGCGAAATCACTGATGATTTCAAAAGATGGCAACACCTATACGATACGAGGTTTGACAGAAGATGAACTCACTCATCTGAACAATGCTTTGACTCAGATGGACATCAGCGGCAAACTTGATGTGGCGCTTAAAGGAGCGGTAAACGGACTGGCGGAACTTGATGCAAACGGAAAAGTTCCTTCAAGTCAACTCCCAGCCTATGTCGATGATGTTGTCGAATACTCATCCATATCGGAGTTTCCACCCACGGGAGAAACTGGAAAAATCTACGTTGCCATTGACACCAACAAAACATACCGATGGGGCGGAACAGAATATGTGGAAATAAGCGCAAGCATTGCTCTTGGCACTACGTCAAGCACAGCATTCCGCGGAGACTACGGCAACATAGCGTACAATCACGCTACTGATGCAAACAGGCTTACGACGGCAAAGAGCGAAAGCCTGTACAAGATTTCCACAACTGCAGAGGGCCATATCAAAACCGCAACGCCCGTTGAAAAAAGCGATATAACGTCGTTAGGCATTCCGGAGAGCGACACCACATACAATGTTGCGTCAAGAGGGAATGCCGGGCTTTGCCCGGGTATGCCGGCAGGAACGGGAACGACCAAGTATTTGCGGGAAGACGGAAGCTGGGAAGTTCCGCCGTCAACATCGCCGACCGTTATTATTGATGATTCATCCACAAGCGCCGATAAAGTATGGAGCGCTCAGAAAACCAGCAATAAAGTTACTGCTCTGGAAATGCTTCGGGATGAAATTTTGTCTTCGGGGTATTCGCATAACGGACTTTATCGTGGCAAAAATTTCGGAACGATAACGGCGGATAATATTGATTCGTTTGTTACAACTCACAAGATAGCAACCGGAGAGTTTGAAGATTTGTTTCTTGGCGACTACTTCCTTATCCAGGATGGAACATACAATAAAGAGTGGATGATCGTCGAATTCGATAAGGATTATGGGTATTATAAAAATGAAAATTCGAAAATAAACACTCATCGGATTGTCATCATGCCAAGAAGCAATGGTCTGCTGAAGAGTTTTATGCATAATCAGGAAAATACAACCGTTGGTATTGGCCAAACAGATCTACAGCAATTTTTAATATCGGAAAATTTTATGACTCCATTTCGAAATCTGCTGGGAAATCATGTGTTGAATTTGCGTGTGCAGGCTTCAAACAATGTAGGTGAAACCGATGTTATATCTACGTTAACCGGAACTACCCTCGGAATGATTCTGCCATCCGAAATGGAGTTTTATGGCTCAGCCAGAAGCTCGCTTCCGAATGCATATTTGGCTGACGATAATGCCAAACATATGTTCCCCGTATTTCGCTTTATTAATCAGGGGATGAATACGGATCATAGTGAAAATTTCTGGATAGGTACAATTGGAAACTTAACCGGAAATTACTGTAAATCCAGATATGGAAATCTGGGAGCATCAACAGACGGAGCGCTTTCCGAATACTGGGTGCGCCCCATAATGGCAATAGGCTAAAAACAAAATAAACCTGGGTGGTGATTAAATGCTTTGTATTACCATGCCGAGGGGCGACATTCGTCTTATCCGATTTCAGGTGATAGATCAGCAGACAGAAAACCCAAGCCAAATAGACTTCACAGAAATCTATATGTCAGTAAAAGAATCGATTTATGACAAAGAAGTTATATTTCAGAAGAAACTGACTGACGGCGGAATTGAAAAATTGGCCGACGGGGATTATCAGATAAAAATAAATCCGGAAGATACGGAGTCTTTGGCGTTTAATTCGTCTTATCCGTTTGATATCGAGCTGATATATCAGGATGAGATTAAACAAACGGAATGCGGAGAATTACATTTAACTCCCGAAGTTACATGTAATTGGAATGAGGTGGGGTACAATGGCTAATGCGCCGTTGAAAATTGTATTGAACTCGCCGCAGACCTATCAGATTGGAATGACACCCACGCAGACCTATCAGATTGGAATGACAACCCCTGTTGCATACGGCGCAGCGAAACTGTCGATTGACACTTCCGCCAACTGGGCGGAAAGGACAAGTTATATTCCCAAAAAGGGAGAAATTATTGTTTATTCGGACTGGAAAACCTTTGGGGGCTCCGATTTTCCGGGAATCAAGATTGGCGACGGGGCGACGGCGGTCAACGACCTGCTGTTTTCCAACACCGCATTATATTCCGATTTGCCGGATAAACCACAGATCAATGGCGTTACATTGTCCGGGAATCTGAAGTTTAACGATTTGTTCCCGGACGGACTGATTATTGATGGTGGAACAGCAGAGGAGGTGACCGTCTGATGGAAACGCTTAATGCACGCATTCTTGCCAGACGGGACACGACAGCAAACTGGAACGCGAACCTACATTTCATCCCTTTGCGCGGAGAGGTGATCATTTATACCGATCATGGACAGATGGATGATGGGTACGGAAATACAATCGATGTTCCAGGAATCAAAATAGGAGACGGTAATGCTTATCTAATCGATCTTCCGTTTGTTGGTAATGATGTAAGATATCAGATCCTGTCTGAATTGAGAGCTCATAGCGGGAACACATTAATCCATGTAACACCTGAGGAAAAAGAATTCTGGAATAATAAACTAAACTATGTAGTAAATAACGATAATCTAATTCTGAATAGACAATAATGAAAGGGGCGAATCAAAATGCCGAATCCGACGATTTCAACCATTACACTGCCGAGTGGTACTACGTATGATATTGCCGACCTTGCTGCCCGTGCGGCGGCGGCCGGTATTAACATGGTGAAATGTACAGCCGCGGCTGATACACCGAAAGGCGTTAAATGGGACAATGAAGGAACGACCGTGACCGGTACGCTGGAAGCCTCCAGCAGCACAACCGGTAAATTCTATCTGGTTCCCACAGACACCTCTTCCGGGAAGGATGTTTTTGCAGAATATGTAACCGTGGTGGACAGCACCAATTATTCCTGGGAAAAGATCGGCACCACCGATATTGACCTGAGCAATCTTGGAACGCTTGCCTACAAGAACAGCGCAAGTGGAAGTTTTACTCCGTCCGGTTCTGTGACTCAGCCTACGTTTACAGGAACGACAAAGAAGCTGGCGTTTTCGGGAACGAATGCTACGTTTAAAGTAGATATTGCCGAGACAACAAGCACCGGAAACTTTACCCCTATAGGTACGATCAATGTAAACTCATCAACCGGAGCCGGAACAAGTTATACCCCCGAAGGAAGCATCGCTGTAAACGCGTCGACTGGTACAGGAACAGCTTACACGCCTGAAGGCACCGTCAGCCAGCCAACATTTTCAGGAGCAAAAAAGTATATTAAGTTCACCGGAACGCAGGGGAGTGTGAGCGTATCTGGTTCCGTATCCGGTACAGGAAGCATTACCGGGGTCGGAACAGGGATTGATATGTCCCAGACAGCCCAGACGGGGTATAAACAGGTTTTGACAGCGGCGAACATCACGACATCGGAAGGCACGTCTATCGGAATTGGCGGAAGTATAGAAGTAAATGATACGACCGGATCCGGAACCACTTACCAACCCGGCGGTGTCATCAATGTAAACGACTCGTCGAGTCTTTCCGGGACATCCTACACGCCTGCCGGGACAGTCAGCACACCGACCATTTCCGTGAAAACCGCCGGCTCAACCGCAAGTATTACGCCGTTTGGGTCTGCAGGGACTCTCCCAAGCCTCAGCATGACTGTGCAGGATGGAAATCTTACAATCGGTTTTGATCAGGGGACTCTTCCTTCTGCCGGAACTGCTGTGACAGTAAAAACCAGCGACGCGGCATATCAGAGCAGCCAGCCGACATTCAACGGAACCGAAAAGAAGTTTGCTTTCTCCGGAACACCGAAAAAACTGAACTTTGCAGGAACACCAATTACAGTGGGTGTAGAGCAAACACCGGGTTATATTGGCCTTACAACAAGCACAAAATCTGTGACTATCTCATCCACCGGTAATATGTCCGGCAACTTTACACCAAGCGGATCAATGTCAATCGGTTCAAGCAGTTCTACAGGAGCGGCAGAATATACACCGGAAGGTACTGTCAGTCAGCCTACGTTCAGTGGTACATCAAAGAAACTGGCATTTTCCGGTACTGCAAAGAAACTTGCTTTCTCCGGAACGCAAGGTTCTGTCAGCGTGAAGGGAACGCCGAACGGCGTAATCAAAATCAATGGAGATGGAAGCAGCGCCGGAACTACCTATACGCCTGCTGGAACGATCAACGTTAACGACGCGTCCGGTTCCGGAACCGCATATACTCCCGGAGGAACTGTTTCTCAGCCGACGTTCAGTGGCACAAGTGGAAATGTTACAGTATCGTGAGGTGAAATAGATGGCGAACCTTGGAACGATTAAAAGCGTAACCCTGACAAACGGGGATACCGCAACGCTGTCCATTCCGCTTTATACCGGGACAGGAACCGCCGGGCAGGCAGGGTCATCCTCCAAGGCGTACATTCCCTCTGTCTGGACATTTAACATCGGATACACCCCGGTGGCAGGAGATATGATCATGATTAAGATTCCTGTTGCCGGGATCGCCTCCGGTGTGTGGATTAGCGTGGATAACGGAACAACCTATTATCCGATTGCTACTGTCAACAAGACACGGCTTACCACGCAGTATCCTGTGGATGCCATGCTGATGCTGATGTATGAACCGAATGCGACTACGACCACCTACGGCACGGACACATCGGGTGCGCCAAAGGGATCGTCTACTGCTGACCTTGTGAGCAACCGCTGGACGGTGGTTAATGGATACGATGCCAATACAACGTATTCGGCTATGACAAGTGCCAACATGATTGCCGGGACAGAAACAACCGTCAGGGGCATGAGGGCAGACTATCTCAAGACGGGTTTACAGGGGATTCTGAAGGTGACGAGCGGTGATGTGCAGTTGTACGGAACGCATCTGACCGGGCAGGTTCCTGCGGTAACGGCGAGTGACAATGGCAAAGTTCTACGGGTTGTAAGTGGTGCATGGGCGGCAGTTAGTCTGCCGAGTGCAAGTGGGGTGAGCTTTTAATGCCTAATGATTACTTGACAACAGATACAGAACTGGCATCGGTGGCGAACGCAATACGGACAAAGGGTGGCACATCCACCGCCCTTGTTTACCCCGATGGGTTTGTGAGCGCAATTCAGAATATCAGTACGGTAAACAATCAGGCAAAAACCAGTATCAATCCGTCAACGTCTTCGCAGACGATCACACCTGACAGCGGATATACCGGACTGAGCAGTGTGCAGATTAATGCCATGCCGAGTGGCACGATTACCAACAATACTACAGGCGGCTCATCCACAGGCACAATCAACCGCGGAAAACAAATCAAAATAGGAGCAGGCTATTACGCTTTGGATGCATATTATACCGCGCAGAGCAACAGCGGAACAGTGGCTGTTTCACAATCAGGCACCTCAAGCTGCGATGGATACGCAAATGTAACAGTTCCTTCCGCAACGCCGGCCTTTGACGGCGGCGACCTGACAGGAGCATCTACGGCTACGGGAACCAATGTTACACTGGCGGCATCTGGCAATACGGGTATCGAAGTTCAAACAAACTACTCAGTAAACCGAGCAGCCGTACTCTACAACGGAGCGGTTAATGCTTGGGTCACAAAGGCAGATAACGCAACGGCGTTAACCAGCGGAAGTAAGGCCGACGCTGGATCAAAATATTACGTGACAGCGCTTACCATCCCCGCAAACAAAACGTTTCCTGTGACCAATAGCGGGACAGCAAACATCACCAGCACCGGGGCGGCAAATGTGACAGCCAATGGTGGTGCTGTATCGGTAAACGCAAAGGAGACGTCCGGCGGTTCCATGTCGTCATCAAAGACAATCGTATCAAACGGCGGCGTCTGGATAACGAATAATGTAAACGCGTCCGGCACTTATTACGGCAGGACTGTAGTAGGTTCTGGATCGGCAACAACACCATCAACCACGATTACCTCAACGCCGAGCATCAGCGTAAGCAGTTCAGGGCTGATAACCGCCAGTAACAACAAGACACAGAATGTAACGCCTACCATCAATTCGGGTTATGTTTCTTCAGGCACAGCCGGGACGATCACAGTCAGCGGAAGCAATACGAGCCAGCTGACAACACAGGCGGCACAGACCATTACGCCAACTACAACGAATCAGACCATCGCAAGCGGTAAATATCTGACCGGAACACAGACGATTCTCGGTTCGGCAAATCTTATCCCGTCTAATATTAAGCAAGGCGTGACAATCTTTGGCGTGACTGGTACGCATCAAGGTGTCGGAAGATATCAGACAATAACAGGAGTTAATCCAACCACATCCAGCCAGACGATCACACCAGATAGCGGATACGATGCGCTGAGTTCCGTCCAGATCAATGCAATGCCGAGCGGTTCAGCAACCACTCCTGCAACAACTGCAACGGCAACGGTCAGCATTTCGTTTAACTCAAGCACGGGAGTGATTACGGCAACTGCAAGTGGCACGAAGAGTGTTACACCAACAGTCAGCGCAGGATATGTTTCTTCCGGTACAGCAGGAACGATCACGGTGAGCGGAAGCAACACATACACTATTCCTGTATGGAGTGGTGGAAGTTATGGCGGAGCAACAACATAAACAACAAATAAGGGGTGGTTAGATGGCAGGGGCGGCGGCAACAGTCAGCAGTGCGAATGGGGTGAGTTTCTGATGGCAGGAATAATATATGGAGTATATAGAAATTACAATAGCGAAGACAGCGTCTATCGAAACTGGGCATCAACGAATCCTTTACCAACAATAGACGACCTTGGGTGGTCTGTTCCATCTGGTATGCATTTTAAGGAATGGAACACATCAATGGATGGAGCAGGCACATCATATAGTCCGGGGGATACAAAGAACACAGCAGAAGATGTATATGCCATTTGGGAAAAAACAAATCTATTTGACAAACTTGTAGACAGTACCCGTCTTGACGGGGCATTGACCGCTACGGCTAACGCTATCCTTGCCAAGACGGGAGGTTCATCTCCGCTTGTCTGGGATATGGACGAAGGATTCAAAAGTGCAATCGAAAGCATACCAGGGGGAATTGAAGTGATGACAGGCGTTGGTCTGAACGGCGTTTACCGTGGAAAGGATCTTGGAACGATCACGTCGGCTAATATTGATAGTTTTGTTGCTGAACATGAAATCGCCGAAGGAAAGTTTACGGACCTGTATCTTGGAGATTATTTTGTGATTCAAGACGGAACGTATAATGCTGCTTGGATGATCGCAGGGTTTGATCTATATTATGGGTATAAGAAGAGCGATACTGATAAAATTGATTATCATTCTATTATAGCCATTCCAAGAGGGCCCGGAGTTACAACTGGAAGAATGCACAGTTCTAACAGCACTGCTGGTGGTATAGCAAATAGTGAAATAAACACCACATTACAATCGATAGGGCAAACGCTTAGAAGCGTACTTGGAAACCATGAGGTTGATCAACAGGCATATTATTCGAACGCAGTAGATCCAAACGACCACGGGCCTACTGGAATCAATACAGGTGTTATGTCATATCCTGCTTTGATGAACATATTTGAATGCTATAATTGTTCAACTTCGTTCGATATAGGTGTGTGGGCAGGTGGATTTTGTAAAAAATTACTTCCTGTATTTAATTTTGTTAGTCCTGGCGCATTTGGATCTGGTGAGTTCTGGTTTGAAAATGCGTGGACCGATACAAAGTTTGCATGCACAAGATGGAATGGCTTCGGTTTAACATCAGCAAATGCGTCGGATACGACCAAATGGATCAGACCTAAAATAGCGATAGGATAAGCCGTTTTATATCGATAAAAAAGAGCCCGGGTTGATAAAGCGAATCCGGGAGCTTTTTTATAATTTAAAATATTATTGTAGGGGAGGAACTTAACTATGGAAAATGGACTTAGCACTGGCGATCTCGCTCTTATGAAAGACAATGGCTTTGGCGCTGACGGTGGATTTATGTGGGTATTTGCCCTCCTGATCCTGATGTTCGGCATGGGCAACGGCGGATTCGGATGGGGCGGTGGACGCGGCCCGGAACCGGCTTCTGCCGATCAGGTTGCCCAGGGTTTCAACAATCAGAATATGCAGCAGATTCTGCTGTCCAGCGCTAATAATAATTATGAAACTGCTCAGCTGATTAACGGGCAGACCAATCTGCTGATGCAGCAGAACAACACTAATCTGATTAATGCGATTCAGGGATTCAATGCTGTCAACATCTCTCTCCAGAATATGATGGCCAAGATGGATACCTGTTGCTGCGAAATCAAGACTCAGATGCTGCAGGATCGCCTGGCAGACGCACAGGCGCAGAAAGTAGCGCTTCAGAATGAGATCAGCAATTACCAGCAGAGCCAATACCTCCTTGGCCAGACTGGACGCTGGGTTGGTTGGGTCGGAAGCGGATCCCAGACGGCACCCGCCGGAACCTGATTTTCCATTAGACCAATAGCAGAAACCTACACTGATGCTTTATAAGGTGTATAAGGGCTGCCACAAAAATTCGATCAAAATGGGAGGGATTCTACTTCAGTGGGGTCCCTCCTTTCATTGTTATACATAAAGAAAGGAGTCTAAACCATGTTAATCATCAAGAAACTGTCCAAGATGATTAAGGAAGAGATCTGTGATGCGGAGAAATACGCAGACTGCGCATTGAAGTACAAAGAAGATGATAAAAATCTTGCCGATACCTTTTATACGCTTGCCACACAGGAACTTCAGCATATGGACATGCTGCACCAGCAGGTTGTTCGCCTGATTAATGACTACCGGGCAAAGAAAGGCGAACCTCCGGAAGTTATGAAAGCGCTTTATGACTATGTTCATGAAGAGCAGATCGAGCAGGTTAAGGAAGTTAAGATGCTGCTCGCAATGTATAAGGGGTGAGCGGAAATGAACGGCATGTATCCAAATAATCCGCTCGGACTATATAACCCTTATCTGAGCCAGATGAATCAGCAAATCGTTCCGAATTACCAGCCGGTCACTGCTCCTGTCCCGCATATGGAGATCCAGCGTGTGAACGGAAAAGAATCGGCCATGTCCTATGCCATGGGGCCAAATTCCTCAGTGGTTCTGGTCGATAATCTGGCGCCAAAGATCTGGCTGGTTACGACGGACTCTTCCGGCTTTAAGGCTGTCACCGGATTCCGAATCATTCCCGATGAGGAAGACATCAAGCCCGCGGAAGAAGCTACGCCCGCAGAAGACCCGATCAAGAAGCTGATGAAGCGTATGGACGAACTTGAGGAGAGAATGAACAGTTATGGTAAATCCGATTATAAGCTTACTGGCCCGGACAAATCCCGCTATTCAAATGGTAAATCAACTGATTGGCATAGCAAGAACAGCGAAGGACCCAGCGTCAGCAATTCAGCAGATGTCGGCGAATAACCCGCAGATGCAGCAGGTGCTTCAGTACATTCAGCAGCAAGGCGGGGATCCGCAAGTCGCCTTTAATAACTACGTACGCCAGAATGGCATCAGCCAGGCAGACGCGCAGAATGCCATTAACCAGGTGCAAGGCGGCATGAAATTTTGATCAAAATGGTAGTTCGGAGTAGTCCTTTGAATCCATCACAGGCGTCGCCCTTTATCACGTGCAACAACAAAAGCGAAGGAGGGAGCTCCCTGTTTCGGTTTTGGGAAAAAGATCGGTGATATTTTGTCTTTCAACATGATTCATTGGCGGGATGCGGCTGTCTTAACGCTCGGTGGGGAGCGCCGCCTACCATTGAGATAGGGAGAGGGAAGATTCGCACATCCACGCACAATCTGCAACCCCTCTCCTTTTTTCTCGTTAAACGAAACGGCTCGCAAATTTTACAGGGGATATAATGGAACTAAATCTGTATAACGCATGATCGACGGAAGTTTCTTAGACGGAGAAACTAGTCGGGATCGTGGCTAAAGAGACATCTTGAAAATTAGCCCGTGACAAGTAACGACATGTTATACGGAAATCGCGAATAATTGTATGAACGAGGCAGACCGCCCAGATGTGGGAGCAGGGTCCGTTGGATGAAATGCGGAATGATTGGTAAATTGGTTGACAATACTATGAAACCCTCCAACGCATGCTATTATTTTTTTTTTCTCGCATTTTTTACAAGGCATATAACGGAACTGGAAGTATATAAATGTTGGGCTCTTAATAGCGTCGACAGCGACTATTCCTAAAGACCGTGGCTAAGGGGACACCCTAAACGTAAAGGCCCGTATAGTTATAAGTAACGGCACTTTATATACTGAATTGCAAAGATGGCGGTTGCTCGGCAGCAACTGGGGAACGAGGCCCAATGTGGGTTGGTGGAAGGAAGAAACCATCGTGGATCGCTGTTAGCTAATGGCTAACCGACTGCTATT
>Ga0310690_10004659_pt1 | contig 19239 bp, 11 predicted proteins | sample AusTroGonzalo_MG_2_FD_207661 | JGI IMG/M metagenome (GOLD analysis project Ga0310690, IMG submission 207661) | Bovine rumen microbial communities from tropical cattle in Woodstock, Queensland, Australia - Gonzalo_04 (v2) (version 2) | ecosystem: Host-associated > Mammals > Digestive system >...
AGATGCATATATTGCCGGCACTGCGAATGTACCTGCCGCAGAAAGTTGTGCGCGATAAGTAAAGACAGCGGGTTCGCGCGACAGTGCGGTATATATCAAGATTCTGTCTTCGTGGATTTCGCTGAATTTTCGGTCACCAGTTAAACTGTCTGCCAATGGTATAAATCCGCCAGGCAGTAGGTCTGATATTACTGCGTTATCTATTTTGTCGGTGCCACCGCGAGTGCGCGCAACAATTTTGACATCGACAATTTCTCCGATTTCCCCAGTTTCAATTTCTTTGCCGCTTTGGTCATAATATATACGCGAAATTTCAATGCCGTTCGATGCGGGCAGGGCGGTTTTAGGGAAACCTTGTTGGACAAATGCGGCAAACAATGTGTTCGATTTGTCACACTTTGGGCAATTTATGCGTAATTTTGTCACATCGTTTGGAACTGTAATTGCGACCAATTCTGGGGTGGTGTCGCCTTTTAACTGTCTGTCATCGTTTGTCAAGACACTGATATCATCCAGCGTTGCCGAATTGTTATCTTGTTCTGTTGCCATTGCCATAACAATCGCCGCCGCGGTAAAGGAATCATACAGACCTGCGTTTATATAGTCTTGAATAATTTTAAGACCCTTGGTGTCATTTGTATTGAAATATCTGCGCGCAAGCATCGTATATTGGGCGTCATTTGCAACAGAATTGTTGAATGTATTGGTGTGCTTGGCCGTCTGCCCAATACGATAACGCGAAATCAAATCGGCACCTTTATCGATTTGTTTCAGCATTTTATAAGACGCGGCGATATACGGACCTATGATAGTAGATTCCCAATTTTTTATATTTTGCTTAGTATATTCTTGCAGTGCGTCAATATAACTTGTTGTGACATAGTCATTTTGGGTCAGAGTGTATATCGCCAAGGCTTTTGCCAAAGCGGTATCAAAATTGGTTGTTGGCTGGCCCGCAAATTCGCGCAAGTAATCGATGCCACGTGCGAATACAGATTGGGGTACACTGAATCCGTTTTGGCGCGCAAGACTTAAAAAGTTCATTACGTACGCGGTCAGATAGGCGGTGCGCGCATCGCTCATATCATCGGTATATCTGGTGCTGGTCGCCCATTCGCCAAATGAACCGTCTGGGTTTTGCCGATTCATCAAAACCTGAACAGTCTTTGATATTTTATCGCTGGAATTTGAATAAGTTGTTCCAATCATTTTGTTGTCCGCCAGCAATACATAGGGCAATGTGCGGGAGACCAGTTGTTCGGTACAATCATATTCATAATTTTCAAGATACATAACCAATGGGCGCGCAAATATCGCAGGTGTTTTGGCGATGAATAAATTGCGCGTTTGTTTTTCTGTGAACATATCGTTGGTCAGATTGCGCAGTTGGATGCTTGGTGCATTTAACACATTTGTTTTAATTTCTGTTTGTTTGGTTGTAGTTGGTCGCACAGACAAACTTGCATTTGTTTTGCGGTTCAAGATTTGCCCGCCATCGGCGCCCAGTAATTTGGCGGATACATCTATATCACCTGGGCCAAGATTCGCACCTGCGGTAACATTTATTGTCCACAGTTTTTCTGTGTTTTCTGGCAAAGGCATTGTGATGGTGGTATCTGGTAGAGATAACAGTGCACCCTTGGTATCGGCGGTTGCAGTGACGGTTGCGTTGTCGCCAGATTTTGGTGCAAGGTTAGATATAATCGTATTCACAACAAAATTATCATTTGGGGCAACAAATGTGGGGGCAGATACAGATATTACAACGGGTGATTGAATTTTGGTTGTTGCATTTGCACCGCCAATCGCGCCAACATTTGCGGCAACGGCGAAAACACTTATTTCGCCATTAAAATATTCTGGAATATCAAAAGTTATTTCTTTGGTTTCATTTGCAGTGGTTTTTATGATACCCGATGCAAAGGCAACAGATGGTAAATTATTGCGCGCAAATGGGTTGGTTAAAGGCGAATCTAAACCGGTTGCTTCATCTGTAAAATCTCCGCCACCAGTTTTGGCAACTTCGCGCAATATCTTGTATTCAGGCAACAGCAGAGATAAAATCTGGGTTGTTTCAACCTGTAAAGCCGCCTTTTGGAAAAAGTATTTTATTGGATTTGGAATTTTATACTTGGCGACCTGCAAAATTCCAGTGTTGACCGCAAATATCATGGATGCGGCGTCTTGATTTGTGGTGTATTCTATTTTTAGTTTATTGTCGCGGATGATTTCTGGAACGGTTAGGGTTGCACCAATCTTGCGATTATCTAATTTTGTTGTAAATGGTGCCACCGCGTATGTATAAGGCGTGGTGAATATGTCACGACTTGCAATATCGCGAACAAAGGAAACATTTATATAACCAGTGCCTTCAAAATCTGCGGGTAATACAATTTGCTGGGTTGAAGATGTGGTTTTGGCAACGAACCATTTATGTGCATAAACTTTGTCGCGTTCAATGGTAATTAGTCCGGTGCCTGTATATGGTGCGATAATTCCAATATTTATTGTGTCGCCAGGTTTATATTCTGTTGCGTCAAGTTTCACCTTTAATTCTGCATTATTATTTGCGGTTAAATCCAAATTTTCATCTGCGGCAACAAAGTATTCAAGATTTGCTAGGATATTTCCCGCCTTGTCCGTCACCTGAAGATAATATGTGCCACCATTTGCAGTATCTAACTTTATTTCGGTTCCATCTCGCCCAATCGCAAAAACTTCTTCTTTGACAACCGTATTGCGCGAAACGGTTTGATATTTATACTGGTTATTCGTATCTTTGACCAAACTTATCAAATTTTCCCGACGCACTAAACGCAGGGTTAAATCAGATAATTCAGTTGGTAAAGCATATCTGTCTATGGCCAAGAATTTAATAGTCTTGACGTCGTTGCGATTTATATAATCCAGATTAGAACTCGTTTTGTACCCCACCAAATAATCAAGATTTGACACACGCGAACTTATCGCCGTTTGAACAGCCTTGCCATCGCTGCCGTCAAAGCCGTTGACTCGCACCGTCAGCATATAAGTACCAACAGGTATTTCGCGGTCAAAAGTTATATTTAGTTGTGCGTTGCCGTTTTCGTTTGTTCTGGATTCGTTGGTATCTGTGGTAAAGGTTTCAAGATTCTGACTAATTTGCTTACCTGATATGCTGTTGGTGTTTGGTGTAAATGTATAATCTGGGTACTGGGTAAAATGAAAATCCGACATACGCAGTGTCGCAGTTGCGTTCACACGACGATTTGTCGCAGGTGTGCCGTACAAGTTATTTAATGCGACGTTTATCATTAGATCATTCGAACCAATCCATCCGTCTGGGTTAGCATTGTCCAAGTTTGCTGTAAGTTTCATTGTGTCGGGCACAAATTCTTGTACAGAAAAACTTGTGCTGCCGATTGAATCTTGAATATGACCACGTTTGTTGACGGTATAGACCATAACGCTGTATTCGCCAAGTGGTGCACTGGCCATAAGTTTATAATTTATGTCAAACATACCATTGGCACCAAGCGAGATTTTTTTATCCAGCACTGTTCGACCACGCGGATCTGTGATTTCAACCTTGATAGGTGTGTCCGCTATGCTGGTAAAAGTTTTGTTTTCAACAATTGCGCCAATTGTGACTGTTTCGCCGCCACGATATATCCCGCGGTCAGAAAACACAAAGGCCATTAGAGGTGTTGTAAATGAAGAATAAATTCCACCAACATCAAATTTAGAATATTCATCTGTTTGTGCCGCGTCTGCATAGTATGGAATAAACGAAACATCAGAATCATGACGCGCGACAATTGCCACTGGTTCTTTTTCATTTTTATATTCGTCATAGGCAAAGCGCGGAATGTCTGCACGTCCGTCAGAATCTGTGACACCCGCCCAAATTGGTTGACCATTGCGCCCTAAAACAGTTATGTCTGTATCTGCGGCGGGCGCGCCCGAAGATATTTGTGACACGAATACCGACGAACTGTTGTCCAAGTTGATTTTGCGTATAATACCCAAATCTGTTAGCAAGATAAGTCGTGCGTCACTGTATTCTGCATCTGATTCTGTTGCGCCAGTTTTGATGACAAAGATGCCAGTTTGGTCTTGATATGTGCGGTCCATATATTCGCCCAAGTTCAGTGATGCATAATTGACGTGATTCTTCGCAGTGTCTGAAAAAGGAATCTTTTTTCGAAATACAACGGCCATATCGTATGCATCAAATGTCCAAGGAGCGCGGAAATTTACCCCAGAAAACAAGTTATATGTTTGTGTAATAAGGTGGTTTATTTCGCGTGATTCTATTTTGTACAGATTTATGTACGCGGTTTTTACGCCACCGCGTGCAACAATCCCCAGTGTTTGGTCACCCGCCAAAGATAGCAGTGCGCCATTTCCGGCGATTTTGACACTTTGTTCTGGATAGGCAACATTTATCACGCGGTTTAGACCGTTTTGTGATATGAAACCATTTTCTGATTTAATGCCAGATTTTATGTCTATATATATATAACGTGGCAAAGTATCAGATACTTCATAGGCAAAGGCATACTGGTAAGTGCCCCCGGGATTTGCAAATTCGGATAACGCAAGGTTCAGTTTTTGTGATTTTTTGATTATTTCTGGTGTGACTTCATCGGTACCCCACGCGTGCGATTCGTCCGATTCATTATCAGACGCATGCAGTGGTAACAGATATGCACTTATGTATTTATTCCAATCTATTTTATTTTTGGCGGTTGCAGACAGTTCAACCAATACCATCTGGCGCGGATTACCGTCTTTGTCATCGGCACTGATGCTTGCGATATCCAAGATTTTGAAAAATGCATCTTCTGGATTTATGATTGTTTTCGCAGTGATTTTTTCTGTGCGTGATTTGTTATCCGAATCAGGTACACGATTCAATTTAAAACGCAAAGTCTGGGTGTTATCGGTAATTTTAATGGGTTCGGTTTGAATTATTGCAGTTCGCATATATCGGTCGAACTTTACGTTAAAGTTCAGGTTCTTGCCATCCAGTCGCATTGAAACCTTGTTGTCAAAATCTTTGGCGGATACAGGATAGTTAAAAGACACAACCGCAACACCAACCACAGACTTATCATTCCCAGATACAGGATAAACATCGAAAATGTCAGTATGAGCCGAAATAGGCGCGGTTGTAAAAGATACTGTTTTTGTATTGGGACGCGCGTCAGGTGCAAATAATTTATCGGCGATTTTTATTTCAAATTTAGTATTCGCAGGCCAATTTTGTTCGGGCGCAAAGCGGATTGTGTGTGGCGTTGTCATTGTCCATGTCCCACGCACAGCGGGACGAATTTTGATATTTTGCGCAAGGCTTGCACCAGAATTATTCATATTGAATGCGGGTGCATTTACACCAGATGTGCCTTCGTAAGATATCTGAACGCCAGATGCGGGCACAATATTGCGATTGTTGTTCACATCAGGTATGTTTTCGTATAATACAGCAGAATTGTCATCAGAAAAGTGCGCGTGCGTTGGATTAGATACATACGCATCGAATCGCACAGCGTTTTTAGCATCCATCGCCATCCAAAACAGCGCGCCGCCAATCAGGCCCAGACCAATAATTGGCCAGAAAAAACGCCAAAACTTGCGATGTATGGAAGTTTGCTTTTTTTTCTTCATACGATATTTCCGTTCCCACCTTTGGTGCATATATTAGAATATAAATATAAAAACACAAGTTCTAAATTATATTCGTTGCTAACCCCAACTTTTTCCTTGCTTTTTCGGTTTTTTTGTCCCATAATGCGGGCACGCGTTTCAGTAATGGATCGCGAAGAACACAGGCGACGGGTATAATTTCTGTCCAGATTTCTGGTTTTTTACACCCATCACCGAGGATAACAACAGAAATAAAAGGATAAATCATGGCATTGCCAACTTTTACTATGCAGCAACTGATGGAGGCTGGCGTTCACTTTGGGCACCACACCCGTCGTTGGAACCCGTTGATGACCCCATACGTTTATGGTGTTAAAGATAAAATTCATATTATCAATTTGAACAAGACTGCACCGTTATTGCACCGCGCATTGGTTGCATTGGAGGCGATTGCCGCCGCCGGTGGTAAAGTGTTGTTCGTTGCGACCAAGCACCAGGCCAAAGATATTGTTAAAGATGCCGCAGAACGTTGCGGTCAATTCTATGTGAACAATCGTTGGTTGGGTGGTATGTTGACCAACTGGACAACGGTTTCGCAATCTATTCGCCGTCTGAAAAAGATGGAAGCCGACATCGAAAACGCCGACAAATTGGGCTTGACCAAGAAAGAAGTCGGTGTGATGACCAAAGAAGTTGCAAAACTGCGCGACATTTTTGGCGGTATTTTGGATATGCATGGCATTCCACAGGTTATGATTGTTATTGATGTGCCACGCGAAATGAACGCGGTACGCGAAGCGAAAAACTTGGACATTCCAACTATCGCAATCTGCGATACTAACGCGAACCCTGAAATGGTTGACTATCCTGTTCCGGGTAATGATGACGCGGCACGCGCGACACAACTGTATTGCGACTTGTTTGTAGATGCGATTTTGTCTGGTATTGAAAAACGCCTTGGTGGCGCGGCCGGCAAGAAAGTCGAAGCATCTATGGATGATGAACACGATGCAATGGAAGATGAAATCAAAGACAAAGAATTAAAACAAAAGTCTAAAACATCTGTTGCACGCGAAGTCCGTCGTGGCAAATTGGCGGAAAAAGCCGATAAATAACTAAATATGTGTTGCCCGACGCTTTGTCGGGCAACCAAATCAATTTTCAAAAAATGGGAGATTTAAAATGGCAGAAGTAACCGCAAAACTTATTCAAGAACTGCGCGAAAAAACATCCGCAGGTATGATGGATTGCAAGAAAGCACTGACCGAAACAAACGGTGATATCGAAGCGGCCGCAGATTGGCTGCGCCAGAAAGGTATCGTCAAAGCGGCGTCCAAGGCAGGTCGTGTCGCGGCATCGGGCTTGGTGACCGTTGTAAAGTGCGACAATATGGGCTGTGTCGTTGAATTGAACGCGGAAACAGACTTTGTCGCGAAAAACGACAAGTTCCAAAAGCTGGTTGCCGATGTTGCAGGCAAAGCATTGGAATTGTCTGGTGATTTTGACGCAACACTGGCGGCGGTCAAAGACGATATCGCGGCAACTATTGCGACAATTGGTGAAAATATGAACTTGCGCCGTATTGCAAAGGTTTCTGGTCAGCATATTTTCAGTTATATTCACAATGCTTTGGTCCCAGGTATGGGGCAAATTGGTGTTGCGGTCGCAATTGACGGTGATTCCGATAAAATCGCAGAAGTTGGTCCAAAAATTGCTATGCACATTGCAGCGAATAAACCTGAATTTATGACGATTGCCGATGTTGACCCTGTGGCGGTTGAACGCGAAAAGAAAGTGTTCATCGAATCTGGCGCAACGGCGGGCAAGCCTGAAAATATCGTTGAAAAGATGGTCGAAGGCCGTATTAAAAAATACTATGCAGAATCCGTTTTGGAAGAACAGCCGTTCGTTATGGACCCAAGTAAATCTGTGAAACAGGTCTTGGACGAAGCAGGCGGTAAATTGGCGGGGTTTGCATATTTCGTGCTTGGTGAAGGTATCGAAAAGCGCGAAGATAACCTTGCCGATGAAGTTGCAAAAATGTTGAAATAAAGCAAATCGGATTTTAATTTAACAGGCGCGTCTGCGCCTGTTTTTTTGTTGAATATTGCGCCGATTTTGGTTAAAATACAGGGAAAATGAAGAGGTTTAAAATGCAAAATGATTTGTTGCATGAGTTGGAAGTGCGTGGTTTTATAAACCAGTGTTCAAATATGGATGCGTTGAACGATGCGCTGAATAATGGGAAAATTACCGCATATTTGGGGTCTGACCCAACCGCAGATTCTTTGCATGTTGGGCATTTGGTGCCGGTTATGATGATGCGTTGGTTGCAACGGTTTGGACATCGGCCCTTGATGTTGGTTGGTGGTGCAACAGGGCGCATTGGGGACCCTTCGGGTCGCGACAGTGGGCGTCCAATGATGACCGAAGAGGTTTTGGCGAAAAATATCGCGGGCCTTAAAAAGTCTTATTCAAAGTTTTTGCATTTTGGCGAAGGCAAATCTGACGCGTTGATTGTTGATAACTATGATTGGATGAAAAATTACAGCCATATGGATTTCCTTGCGCAGTTCGGGACAGATTTTACTGTGCCGCGTATGTTGTCTATGGAAAGTGTAAAGCGTCGGTTGGACAATGGAATGACATTTTTAGAATTTAACTATATGACTTTTCAGGCGGTTGACTTTTTGACGCTGTATAATAAATATGGTTGTTCGTTGCAACTGTGCGGTGCAGACCAATGGGGCAACGCGGTTATGGGCATCGAACTGATACGCAAAAAATTGGGCAAAGAAGCGTTCGTCTTGTCAACTGCGTTGATTACCGATGCTGCAGGAAATAAAATTGGCAAATCTGCGGGTAATGCGGTTTGGGTTAATGAAGACAAATTGTCGCCATATGAATACTGGCAATATTTCCGCAATACGCCAGACGAATTGGTTGAAAAGTTCCTTAAAATCTTTACGGAAATTCCGATGGATGAAATTGAAAAGCTGGCCAAGTTGCAAGGTGCGGAACTGAACGAAGCAAAAAAGGTTTTGGCGCGTGCGGCAACAACTATCGCGCATGGCGCAGACGCGGCAAATGCGGCCGAAACCGCGGCGGCGGCACTGTTTGCGGGTGGTGCAGATATGGACAATGTGCCGACCAAGGAAATCAAAATGTCCGAACCTATGGGCGCACTTGACTTCTTGTGTGCGGCGGGGCTGTTCGATTCTAAATCTGATGCGCGCCGTATGATAGAGCAAGGTGGTATCCAGATTGACGGTGAAAAATTGATCGATTGGCGCGCAACCATTGAACCAAAGTCAGAATTTATGGTTCAACGTGGCAAAAAAACACATTTGAAAGTGGTCGTAAAATAATGCGCTTTATGCTTCTGGTTTTAGCAATCATTTTTGGCGGTATGGCCATGGGTCACGCCGAACCGACAGAACTGGATCAAATTCAAACGCAAATTCGTCAGACGGAACAGAAAAACAAGCAGTTAGTAGAGCAGGTTAAAACATCTGATCGTGATGTTGCCAAGACTAAAAAGCAATTGGTGACGGCGGCGGACAAGGTTTCGTCACTGGAAGAACTGCGTGCGGATTTGGCGAAAAAGATTGCAGAGTTGGATGCGCAGCGCGAGGTGATAACCGCAGAAATCGAAAAAAACCGTGAACGAGTTGCCGATGCTGTCACGTCTGTTTTGTTGGTCGCGGAACACCCGAGTTTTGATACGGATGATATGCATGACTTTGTTTTGACTTCGGCGGTGATGGCGGGTTTGTCAGATAATTTGGACCAAGCGATAGATACAGCGGCGGCCCAAATATCAGAACTGGATAAAATTCGTGCCGCGCGTGCCATAGAAAAAGAAAAACTTGACCGTACAGCAAAAAAATATGCCGATGAAAAAAGTTGGCTGGACAAATTGTTGCGCCGTCGTTCCGCACAAAATGAAAAACTGCGCAATGAACAGTTGGCAACCCAGCAGAAATTGCGTGAGTTGTCTATTCGGGCGAAAAGTATATCGGAATTGTCGGCGGGTGTCGGCAGTTCGGAAATGTCGGCAGATTCGCGTTTTTCTGTGCGAAAGTTAAATTTGCCTGTGCGCGGGCATATTGTGGTTCGCTATGGCGAAAAGACTGCGTTGGGCTTGAAATCTGACGGTTGGCGAATTCGTACGCATTCAGATGCGCTTGTGACGGCGCCCGCCGATGGAACTGTAAAATTTGCCGATGCGTTCAAAGGCTTTGGGCGTGTCATAATCATTTCGCATAAAAATGGATACAATACGGTTATGACGAACCTTGGTGATATTGACGCGGTTGTGGGGCAAGAGGTTTTGGCGGGCGAACCGGTTGGGCGTATGGATTCTGCGCGGCCAGAGATGTATATGGAGGTTCGGCGCGGCGATAAATCGATTGACCCGATACGTTTGTTCAGAGAAGATTGAATTTGATACTTGACAAAATAAACAATTGGTATTATATTTGTCAGTATGACAATAGAACTTGATAAACTTGATCATGGACGCGAAACTTACGCCACTTATTATGGCGACCGCTTTGTATTAAAGCGGCCTTTGCCGATGTTTTCTGATGAACAAAAGCAAAAGTGGCTGGAAAAACAGCATAAAACCAAGGAAACCATAGATGCGATTCGTGCGGTGAATCATACTGTTTATAATATTCCGAATATGGAATTTATTAACGATGATGAATACCAGATTCTGGAAGAACGTGCGCCAGGGGAAAAATTGACCAAAGATTTGTTTCGCAGTTTGTCAAAGCGTCAGCGTTTGGAAATTATCAACAGTATTGGTACATTTTTGGTTGATATGAATGAATTAAAACTCCCGATTCCAGAACAGAACCATAAAATTACCAGTGAATTTAAGTTCGATGTGTTGTCACACTTTGTGAATAATCGGATGGGCGAATGGTTCAGAAAGAATGAAGTTCTGCAAATGAAGAAGTTTTGCGAACAGATTGATTCTTTTACCTATGATACCTATCGTGCATGGTCGCATGGGGATTTGAATTCTGGAAATGTGTATTACGATGAAAAGACCAGCACTTTGTCGTTCATAGATTTTGCCGAGGCCGATTATAATCTTATCTATGCAGATATTTTTGCGCCGTTGCAAACAGATTTGCAGATAGAACGCCAAGTTTATGAGAAGTATGCGGAATATCATCAACCGTCTTTGTGGCGGATGCTTAGTATTCGCAATCCCAAAATGCAAGAACTGATGAAATATCGCGCCGAAAGCGTTTTGATGAAACGTTTCCTTAAGGCTTCGCGTGATTTGCGCAAAAATCCACAGTCTGAGAAAGGCAAACAAAACACCAAGGCAAAAATTGCATTTATGCGCGAACAGATGGCGGCGATTTTGGCGCTGGAGCAGCGGTTTGCAAAAAAGAAATAAAAGAAAAATCGTGTTGCGGACACGATTTTTTTATTATAGACTGCATGTGACACAAGGAAAAGGTTTTGAAATGTTGAAAAAAATTTTGATTTTGTTGGCGTGCCTTGCGCCGATTATGGCGGACGTGGTTGCGGCGGAAAAAAAGAAGAAAGAAGAACCGATTGTTCACTTGACGGACGAACAGATTTATGAAGAGTTAAAGAAACTTGCGCTGGTGTTCGAATTGTCGCGCGACAATTTTGTAGAAGAGGTTGACGAGCGTAAAATGTTGGAAGGCGCGATGAACGGAATGCTTGGGGCACTGGATCCGCATTCGTCTTATTTGTCGGCGGACGATTTCAAAGACTTTAATGATAAATCTCAGGGTGAATTTGGCGGACTGGGAATTCAGATAACTTCGGACAGGGGCGCGGTGCGTGTTATTTCGCCGATTGACGATACACCGGCGGCGCGTGCAGGTATCAAGGCGGGCGACTATATCACGCATATAGATGACGAGCCTGTGTTTGATTTAACACTTAATCAGGCGGTTAAAAAGATGAAAGGGCGCCCAGGAACGCGTGTCAAATTGACGGTGATTTCTGATGACGGCGATCGCGAACCGAAAACATTGACCCTGAAACGCGCGATTATCAAAGTTCAGTCGGTAAAGCATTCTGAAAAAACATTGGCCGATGCGGATGAAGACGCTCCGCATGTTGGCTATATCCGCATTTCAGACTTTGGTGCGACGACGGCCAAAGACTTGCGTGCGGCAATCAAAGATTTGGAAAAAAAGCAGGTTGTCGGCTATGTCTTGGATGTGCGGAATAATCCGGGTGGCTATCTGACGGCGGCGATAGAGGTTGCGGATGCGTTTCTTGACGGCGGCGAAATCGTTTCTACGCGCGGCAAAGACAAAGACGACATAGACCGCAGTATGGCAAAACCTGGGGATATGATAAATGGCAAGCCTTTGGTGGTCCTTATCAATCATGGTTCGGCATCGGCATCTGAAATTGTTGCGGGTGCAATTCAAGATAATGGTCGCGGTGTGATTATGGGGTCGCAAAGTTTCGGCAAGGGCAGTGTGCAACAGCAAAAAGCCCTGGGTGATGGGACAGCGATACATTTGACGATTGCGCGCTATTATACGCCCAGTGGTACATCGATTCAAAATACTGGGATTACGCCAGATGTCGAAGTTCTGCATAGTAAGGTTGAAGTTCTGGAAAAGCGTGAAAGTATGTATTCCGAAGCGTCTTTCCGTAATTCACTGAAAAATGATGCGGCGGCCAAGAAAGCGAAAAAGAAGTCTGATAAATCTGAATCTAAATCTGACGATGAAGACGACAAAGATTTGACCGACGCGGAAAAAGATGCGCGCGATTATCAGTTGCAACGTGGTATGGAAATGGTCATCGCGATGGCCAAAATGACCGAGCATGCCAAGTCCGCCGCGCCTAAATCAGATAAAAAAGACTAAATAATAACTTATTTTATCGGGGCAACCGCCCCGATTTTTTTATCGTAACAATTCCTTGCCTTATTATAAAAATCGGCCTATCATTGGGCGATGTAAAAAACGAAAGGCAGAAATATTATGGCAAATCTAATTGTTGATGGAAACTGGGCGGCCGCAGATGTCGCGTATCGCTGTGTTGACTTTGCTGCGATTTATCCAATCACCCCCAGCAGTACTATGGGCGAACTGGCCGACGAATGGTCGTTTCAGCACAAGAAAAATATCTGGGGCGCGATTCCGCAAATAATTGAAATGGAATCCGAAGGTGGTGCCGCGGGTGCAATGCATGGCGCGTTGCAGATGGGTGCGTTGGCGACAACATTTACCGCATCCCAAGGTTTGCTGTTGATGATTCCGAATATGTACAAAATCGCCGGTGAACAGACGCCGTTTGTTATGCATGTTGCCGCGCGCGCGTTGGCGACGCATGCACTGTCGATTTTCGGCGACCACAGTGATGTTATGGCGGTACGTTCTACGGGCTTTGCGATGTTGTCTTCGCATAATGTGCAACAGGCGCACGATATGGCCGCAATTGCGCATGCCGCAACACTGCGTGCACGCGTGCCGTTTGTGCATTTCTTTGATGGTTTCCGCACAAGTCATGAAGAATCGCGATTGAATCGAATCGATGACGAAGTTTTGCGCAAAATGTTGCCGGAAAAACTTGTCGCCGAATATCACGCGCGCGGAATGAATCCCGATAATCCGTCGATTCGCGGAACTGCGCAAAACCCCGATGTGTATTTCCAAGGGCGCGAGGCCGCAAACGAACTGTATGCCCGCACGCCAGAAATTGTAGCAGAGTGCATGGATGAATTCGCGCGGCTGACCGGTCGGAAGTATTCTTTGGTTGAATATGTCGGCGACAGCAAGGCCGAAAATGTTATTGTTGCGATGGGTTCGGCGTGTGAGACTATCGAAGAAACTATGGCGCATTTGCCGGCGGGCTTTGGCTTGATAAAGATTCATTTGTATCGTCCATTTCCGGTTCAGGCTTTCTTGGCCACGTTGCCGAAAACTGTGCGGCAAATTGCGGTCTTGGACAGGACGAAAGAGGCAGGCGCCGTTGGCGAGCCACTTTATACAGATGTTAAATCTGTGGTGGGTGACCGCGCCGCAGTCTTTGGTGGCCGCTATGGTTTAGGTTCCAAGGAATTCAAGCCCCGCGATGTTGCCGCCGTGTTCGAAAATATGAAACGCAAAACTTTGCATCATAATTTTACCGTTGGCATCGAAGACGATTTGACGGGATTGTCGCTGAAAACAGACCCTGCGTTTTCTGTGGAAGACCCGAATTTCAAGACCGCGATTCTGTATGGAATTGGCAGTGATGGAACCGTTGGCGCCGTCAAAAATATTGTAAAAATTGTCGGCGAAAATTCCGACCTGTACCCGCAATCTTACGCGGTCTATGATTCAAAAAAATCTGGTGGGCTGACTGCGTCGCATATTCGTTTTTCTGATCGGCCGATTCAAAGTCAATACTTGGTCGAGGTTGCCGATTTTATCAGTGTTTCTAACTTTATGATAGCCCAACGTTTTGATGTTTTCCGCGGGTTGCGTGCCGGTGGTACAGTGATGATAAATACCGCCCTTGCGCCCGATGTCGCATTTGCAAACTTGCCGCGTGATGCACAAGAGCATTTGATGCGGATGCGTGCAAATGTGTATTTCTTGGATGCAAATGGCGCCGCCGCAGAATTGGGATTGGGCAACAGAATAAATACCTTTATAATGTTGAATTTCTTTAACTTGACGCGCGTTATTGACCCACAGGTTGCCGCGGAATCGGCCAAGACCGCAATTGAAAAGACCTATAAGAAAAAGGGGATGGATGTTGTTCAGGCGAACTGGGCGGCGGTTGATCGTGCGGCGAATTATTTGAAAAAATTCGATTTGCCGTCATCTGTGTCGAATTTTGCACCTGACTTTGTGTCGGCAATGACCGCGGATGCACCGAACGAAATTGCGGGAACACTGGGCGAAATGGCGGCGGGGCGGGGCGATTCTTTGCCTGTGTCGCGGTTTAAAATAGATGGGCAATTTGGTGCGGGTCAATATCCGGTTGGTACGTCAAAGTATGAAAAGCGCGCAATTTCACCGCGTGTTGCAAAGTGCGATTTGGAAAAGTGCATTCAATGTGGCAAGTGTTCAATGCTGTGTCCGCATGCGGCGATTCGTATCAAGGCCATGACGGCCGAGCAGGCGGATGCCGCGCGCGCCAAAGGCATTACGGTTGTGCCAATGAAAACCCCAGAGCTGGGCGCGGATATGTATTTTACTATTAGTATTTCACCAGCCGATTGTACAGGGTGTGGTTTGTGTGTAAAAAATTGTCCGGTTGGTGCACTGACTATGGAAAGTATGGAACAAGTTGCCGACAGTCAAAAGGTGTTTGATGAAGTCGTAAAGTTGCCAGATTTCCCGCGTGAAAAATTAAATTTGAATATTCCAAAGCATATTGAACTGTTGCCGCATTATTTTGAATTCCCTGGTGCGTGCGCGGGTTGCGGTGAAACGCCTTATATCAAAATGATGGCGCATTTGTTTGGCGACCGTATGGTTGTTGCAAATGCCACAGGTTGTTCCTCGATTTATGGTGCAAATCTGCCTACAACGCCTTGGACGGTTGATGCGAATGGGCGCGGGCCGGCGTGGTCGAATTCTTTGTTCGAAGATAATGCGGAATACGGACTTGGAATGCGTGTGGCGTTGAACCAGCGGCGCGAGGTCTTGCGTGGACTTTTGTTCGAGTTGGGCTTGGCCAATGTCGAAGAAATGTTTGCTGAAACTGACGTTGAAAAACAACGCGAATATCAAACGCAAGTTGCCGAAAAATTGCGGGCGATAGATTCGCCGTCTGCGCGATTGGCGGAAAGTATGCTGGGCGATTTGGTGCAAAAGTCTGTGTGGATTGTCGGTGGCGACGGATGGGCGTATGATATTGGATATGGTGGGTTGGATCATGTTTTGCACAGTGGCGAAAACGTGAATATTTTGGTACTGGATACCGAAGGGTATTCAAATACTGGTGGCCAGCAATCCAAGGCGACACCGTTTGGTGCAAGTATGAAGTTTGCAATTGGCGGCAAAAATCATGCCAAGAAAGATTTGGGTATGATTGCGATGATGTCTGGCGCGTATGTTGCACAAATTGCATTGGGCGCGAATCCGGCGCAGGCAATCAAGGCATTCCGCGAGGCGGAAAGTTTCAACGGTCCATCAATTATCTTGGCCTATGCACCATGTATTGCGCATGGTTTTGCACTGCAAAATGGACCAGAGCATCAAACCCAGATGGTGAATACTGGCGCATGGCCGCTGTATCGGTTTGACCCGCGTCAGGTTGTCGAAGGCCATAACCCATTGACGATGGATTCGAATGTTGATACACTGTCACCGCTAGAAGATTTCCTGAAAACAGAAACGCGGTTTGGTGCAGCGCGTGCGGCGAATCCGAACTTTGATAAATTGGTGGAGTATGCCAAGGAAAATAATCGATACAAGACGCAGTTGAAAAAATATATTGCGCACTTTGCGATGATGCAGGCAACCACACCAAAAGAAAACGGCGAGGGGTAAAATATGAAAAAACTGATTGCAATTTTATGTTGTGCGGTAATTTTGGGCTGTACTTTCCAGACCAAGCATCGCGGGTATGTTTTTCCAAATGATGTGGCGGAACAAATCGAATCTGTCAAAACAACCGCCCAGTTGGAAAGTTTGCTTGGATCGCCACAGGTTAAAACAGTTTATGGCGATGATGTTTGGGTTTATTTCGGCGAAGATGAAAACTATCGCGGGCCGCTGCCTTTGACTTATGATAACAAGACGGTTTTGTTGGCGTGGGTGCGTGGAACGCGGGTTGTAAAGACGCAGATTTTGCATGATGATGATTTGCCAAATGTTGAAATAGATGACGAAGAAACAGAAATTCCTGCGGCGGTAGAATTGAATGCACTGCAAGAATTGTTCAAAAATGTTGGGCGCTTTAGTCCGGCGGGTCTTGGTCAATAAAAATGTTTGCCCGCCAAGGGCAACATTTTTTGTCCATAAAATTTGTTTTTTTAATATTTTTGTGTTATAATTAGCAGACGAGAGAATGGCAAAGAAAGAGTAAATGCTATGCCAAGTAAGAAATTAGACTTTAAAACTGGTCAATATGTTGTATATCCAACCCAGGGCGTTGGGCGTCTTGCGCGTACAGAAGAGCAAGTAATTGCCGGTCAAAAAATTCAAATGCTGGTAATCGATTTTGAAAAAAGCAGGATGACACTGCGCGTACCATTGGAACGTGCCGAAATTTCTGGTCTGCGGCCGCTGACCAGCGCTAAAAAGATGGACGAAGCGATTGCATCGGCAAAAGGTAAGGCGGGCGCAAAGCGTATGATTTGGGCGCGACGTGCGGCACAGTATGAAGAAAATATAAATTCTGGCGACCCAATGAAATTGGCCGAGGTTGTACGTGACCTGCAGCGTCGCACCGCAACCGATACAATGCCGTTTTCTGCGCGTCGGTTGTATATGCGTGCGCTGGAACGGATGGCACAAGAATTTGCAGTTTTGCACAAGATGGATGTAGAAGAGGCGTCTGAAAAAATAGAAGATATCTTGGGCATTCCAAAAGAAATAGATTTAAATGCGGTTGAAGAGGACGAAGAAGAGGAATTCGCCGAAACGCCCGAAGAATAAAATTATACCGCCCATTTGGGCGGTTTTTACATTGTGAAACTTTCGCCGAGATAAACTTTTTTTACCATTTCATCACGGATGATTTCATCACTGGTGCCATGTTTCAAAATCATACCATCGTGCAGAACATAACTGCGGTCGGTAATTCCCAATGTTTCACGCACATTATGGTCAGTAATAATTACACCCAGCCCGCGGTTTTTCAATTGTGATACTAAACTGCGAATTTCGTTCACAGCGATTGGGTCAATTCCTGCAAAAGGTTCATCTAACAAGATAAATTTTGGGTCGGTTGCCAATGCACGTGCAATTTCAACGCGGCGACGTTCACCGCCAGAAAGCGATGTTGCAGGACTGTGGCGCAAATGCGATATCGCAAATTCTTCCAACAGCGCATCCAGTTTCTGCTTACGCTTTTTCTTGTCGGGTTCGACGACTTCCAAAATTGCCATAATATTTTGTTCTACGTTCAGGCCGCGAAACACGCTGTTTTCTTGTGGAAGATATCCAATATGCAAACGCGCCCTTTGATAGAAAGGCAAATGAGTGATATCTTGGGAATTCAGGAAAATTTGCCCACGTGTGGCCCTGATTTGTCCGGTGATGCAATAAAAAGCGGTTGTTTTACCCGCACCATTTGGCCCCAGCAAACCGACCGATTCGCCTTGGCGCGCCTCCATAGAAATATCGCGCAACACAACGCGTTTGCCGTATGCTTTGGACAGATGTTCAATTTTTAATACAGATTGTTTCATATCTTTATCACCAATTCGTTTGTTTGTATATCGTTGCCTGTGTCAGACAGAATTCGTACATTGCCAATCAGTTTAATTGTTTTGTTTGTTCGGTTAAATTCCCCCTTTTTGGAAGAATATTTATGTACAGTTTTTTTACCGTCTTGAATTTGGGTCACGTTTCCAGATACACCTTCAAGAAAAATTATATCAGATTTATTGTATTCTTGATAACCACTGCGTGCGTTGATTTTAAAAGGTTCGCCATTTGAATCTATTCCCGAAAAAGATGCGCCAGACATTTTAAACTGATTGCTGACCACATCGGTAATATTTATTGCCGCAATTGGCGACCACAGTAATTGCTTGGTGAACAAGGATGTCGCGACCAGTGCCGCAATCATAATCAGACCCCAGCCTGTAAAGAAAAATTGCCACAGGCGTTGCCACCGTTTGTGGCGGCTGACAATAATAAGATTGCGTTTACTTTTTGTCATTTAGGTTAATGTTAGCTTGTTATAAATAAAAAATCAATTTTTTATATTTGTTCATTTTGTTTTTTTATGATATAATTCGTTAAAGAGAGAGTTTTTAATATGAAAAAACTTTATGCTTTTTGTGGGGTTGTCTTGACCGCGTGTTTTTGTTGCACTGCGTTTGGTGCAACGGTTTTGAAACCTAAAAAGGCTGCATCGGTTGCAAAGCAAGATACTTCGACTTCAACCACCAGTGTTGGTGCCAGTATGTTGCCCACTGCTTTGAATTTGGTGCAGGGTGTTATGGCGTTGACTCAACAGCAAAAGGCGCTGGTGGCGGAATGCTATCCGACAAGTTCAGAAATAAATTTTGTAAATAATTTGGTTAAAGAATGGGCGAATGCAGGTGGCGCAAATCCGGCAGAGCCTTCGATTACCAGCGGTGGCACAACCTATAATACAGGCATAGCCTGTGGGGCTAATGATACATATGAAGCGTCTGTTAGGAGAAAAGCAGAAAGCAATGACGGAATGCAAAAAGTTTGTTGGGAAACCTTTAAGGCGACCGAGGCGCGTGGTGCCGTATGGGAAGGTTATCCAAAGGCGGTTGTTACGCCACTGTATTGTCCAGATGGCTCGTTCAGTTGCAATGAAAACAAGAAAGTAAAATCTTCGAATATGTGGGATTTGTTTGCAATTATTGATTTTGGTGATGCAGATTATACTAAATCCGAGGCAAGTCAGGCGGCGGCGCTGCGCCAAAAGGTTGACAAGTGTTCTGAT
>Ga0310690_10004660_pt1 | contig 19237 bp, 26 predicted proteins | sample AusTroGonzalo_MG_2_FD_207661 | JGI IMG/M metagenome (GOLD analysis project Ga0310690, IMG submission 207661) | Bovine rumen microbial communities from tropical cattle in Woodstock, Queensland, Australia - Gonzalo_04 (v2) (version 2) | ecosystem: Host-associated > Mammals > Digestive system >...
GATTCTGAAGTAGAAGCTACAATATTCAGCAGTGTTTACAGCAGGAATTCCGGTCTCTTTGACGTAAATCTGAATCCGGCACGCACATTATTATTTTCCGGAGAAAAACAAGGTGACGCCAAATTCCTGGTCAGCCGTTTATATCCGGTCATAGAATCACCCATGGAGGTACCGTTTTGAGTACAGACAAATCTTTCTTAGAAAAAGAAAAAGCCCAGGAACTCTGTGATTCCTGGGCCAGGTTGCTGAAGATCGGTTCCTGGAAATTTACCGTGGAACTATGCGATTCCATCATCTGCCATGAATCCGACGCAAAAAACATCAAAAGCCAGTTCCGGTATAACTGTCAGGATGGAACTGCCGTATTGGAAATCCTTTATAAGGCAGCAACGGAAAAAGAAATCGTGTCCATGCTTGTCGATTTTTCCCTGATCCATAAATTGTTGCCGAGACTGGATGAAAGCGGCGAACAGTATCTGGATCATGATGACCGCAACATCAAACCGATCGTGAACGCGTTAATAAAATTAAAGAATACGGAGAAACAGATATGAACCAGATATATGAAACATTGTACGAGCTTGCTGAATTCAACCGGTACGGTTTATGGCTCAATGAACTATACGAATACAGGAACTGGGAAGGAGCATAAGCAATGGAAACCAATATGGCTATGCAGAAACTGATTCTGCAATGGCAGTCCCTTCTGGGACTTCGCAACTGGAACATCGCATTCGAAGAAGCGGACGAAGACGGGATCGTATATAACCGGCATACGGAACAGGCTATAATCCGGATGCAGAACGTAGACGATGCCGATATGGAAAAAATGCTTGTCGCAATGCTACTGGAATTAAGCCTGGAAATGGTAACCGATATGCCGGGAGAAAATCGGATTTATTTTGATCGTGCCCTGCGCCGTATCGCCAACATAATCGTGGCATTAAAAACCAACTACGTCAGCAGAGTACAGCAGAATATAACGGAAGAAGCAACAGAAAACGAAAAACCGAAAACAAAAGGGAAAAAACCGAACGTAATCAACTGATCGGAGTTAATATGGAGAAACATAGGAAAAATAAAGATTTAAGCATATCAATTCAGAATTTTAATGATTTAGACGAAACGATCCGCAAGCTGGAATATATCCGTGACCTGTTAAGAGAAATCCGGGATTTGCGGGACGATGTCGATATTCCGTTTACTGCGCCGGTCACGCCGCTTCCGTTTTATCCGCCGCAGCCGTTTCAGCCGATTGTACCGGACAGCGTCAAGCCTTGGGTAAAACCGCCGGAAATCTGGTGCTAAAGGAGAAACGCATGAATCCGAAAGAAAAATCAAACAAAGACAAGATGGACAATATCGTTAATGAAATGACGGATCAGACACCGATTACGCGAGGCGAGCTCGGCGATTTCCTGCGAGGCGTGCTGGCTGCGTTTAAGGCTATCGACGAACGATGGATCGTCCTGGGGAAATCCTTTCAAACCATTATTGAAACATTTGCAGACATCGAACAGCGATTATGCAAACTGGAAGGAAAAACCATATCACCGGAAGAACTCCAGAACTTCGAGCAGGCAAAGCTTATATACCAGGAAATGATTGAACAGGCAGAAGAAGCCCTGTCAGCATACGATAATTATATTGATGAATAAAAAAACCGCCCAACAGGGCGGTTTCTTATTTCTTTACCAAACGAAACGGATTAGCATAAAAAGCAAGCATGCATCGTCTGGCTTCTCCCGGATCCACGTCCTTGAACTTCCAGCCGAAGAACGTCCGGATCTTAAACCAGGGACACCAGGCTCTTTCATAATATGCACACCAGTGCATGCTCCATAGACTTTTTTTAGTTTCGCAGCCGAAATATTCGCGTCGGTTTTCGCCTCTTATATTATACAAAACCGTAATTTCATCACCATTGATATCAGCACCGGTTACATAATAACTGAATCCGTAATTACAGTTCCGATATAACCAAAATAAACGACAGAAATACCGTTGGATCCGTTCTTTTAAGGTAAAGTTCGGGTCCAGGATTTTTACGTAGCCGTTTATATTCAGGTCATGGTTCTCCGGATGGTATTCATAATGGCGGGCAAAATCATAATGACACCAGGACGGCGTACAACCCGGTTCATAGACCATCCAGCCTATATCCAACGGATTGTCATAAGTCTGCCACCAGATAAAAATATGCGGCAGGTTTCCTTCTTCATCTGCAAACAGGCACACGATCGGATTCGTTAAATAGGCGATGATCATGGCCAAAATTTCCAACGGAACCAGGATAAGGTATTTCATAATGCAACATCACCCCTTTAACCTTATTATTACCAGTAATTAAATAGATAGAAAATCTGGGTAGGGGGCAGATCGGAAATGCATGTTCCGAATGATGTGGCATTTACGGCCGGCTTCTTTATCTCGGCCTTATACGGCATTGTTTTTCATTCCTCACGAATCGGCGTTCTGCTGGCATTGATTATCGCAATCGCAAAAGAAATCAATGACCAGAACCAATACGACCAATATGACTGGGTCGATACAGTAGCCATGATGTGTGGTGCAGCTATGGCTTATATGCTAATAAATATAATCTTTATTTTATAAGAAACGCGTGCCGTAATATTAAATACAAACACGAAGCGACCCGCTTCTTATAAAAATATGGAAGCGGGCTATTTTTTGTAATACTGTATAGGATATATACTATAAAGGATTTAAACCAATGAGTGTATCAGTAAAACTTAAAAATCCAACAAATACAGAACAGTTGTCTCCGCAGGCAAAGGCATCCGACATTATTTTTGAAGACGGAATAGACCTGCAGACCAAATATGATAACGCATCTTTGTCCGGTTCAGGATATTTTAACGGCGTTAACGCAGTTTCTCCGACGATCGACGTCGAGGAAAACGAAGAGGACGTATTCCGGCTGCGTATTAAAAGTCTGTCAGGCACCATTATAACGCCAAATCTGAAAGGCGTAGATGCGAATGCGTTGACCGTAAAAGTTCAGACCATTAACGAAGCTCATGGAAATATTGTTGTGGACTTATCTGAAGGAGAAACAGCTTTTCTGAACGTAACCGGTGATATCGACAAGCTGACGTTTGTCGGATTAGAACATCCGGAACAGGCTCATTACATCACGTTGCTTCTGAAACATGCCCAAACTTATCGGATGTTTTGCGGCGGCGTAATTAAATGGCCGTATGAAAATCGGGCAAAATATTTCATATTAAATGAGGGCATCAACTGCGTGCGGCTGATGACGATCGACGGAGGCGAATCCTGGTACGTTATTTCGGTAATCGACTACATGGATGAGGAGGCATAAAATCACATGGCAGATACAAGGAATGATCTGTGGCTGCAGATCACTGCGGAATCTGGCGAAATTGATGAGTCCTTGCCTGTCGACCTCTCCATTGCCCGAGATTTACTCAGGGAACACAATGAAAGTGCGGAATCCCATGAAGACATCCGTACTCTGATTGATAACCTGACCCAGGAAATATCGGTTATTCAGAACGAAGAAACCGAAGAAATCAAAGAGTATCCGACAAAATACGATTTCCCGGTAGCCGGTGATGAAGGCGTCACGATCTATGTTGATGTGTCGACCGGAAATATGTACCGGTACAATGTGCCTGTTCACCAGTATGAAAGACTGGCAATGGATGTAGTACCGGAAAACGTTTCCTTACAGGGTGTACCGACAGCGCCTACGGCGCAGACCGGTACAAATACGGAGCAGATTGCGACAACGGCCTTCGTTCAGAATGAGCTTTCCTTGATTCGTCTGCAGAATGAAACGATTCCGCCGGTTTATTACGATAACCGTACGAAAGCTAAGTTAACTCTGTTGGGAGAACATGGTACGGTTGTTACCAATATTGCCAACGGTACTATTGAAAACGGCTCTACTGATGCTGTGACCGGACATCAGCTTTGGTCTGCGCAACAGGACATGACAAACATGTCGGCTTTGGCAGCCCGCAATATTGCAGCCAACGCAGCGGAAATTGAACTGTTGAAACAGTCTCATGCTACGGTTGTAACGATTGATGCCGATGACAACCTGGATGTTGATCTGGATACGGAAACCGAAACGATCCGCGCATTCACTTTATCCGTAAAGACGGAAGGTATTGCCGAAGAAGATAATACCGGTATCGTATCCGGTCATACGCTGTATGAGGCAATAGAAGATCTTCGGTCTTACTTCCAGCCTGGAGACGGAATCGATATTACAGACGGTATCATATCTGTTAATAATCCCATTGCTACCAGAGAAGACCTGGAAAATTTGGACAGCCAGATTCATGAGGAAATCAGGCTGGACGAAAACGGGCATATCGTATTGGCAGAAAATACGGCTGTACAGAACATAGAAGCATTAGATACAGCATTGTACAGTCTGACAGAACAGGTCGAAGCAATTCCGAATGAACTGCAGACAAGATTTGAAACAGTTTCCGCACAGATCGACGAAATCAATGACACATTAACAGTCAATACGGAAACCTTAACTGGTCTGGCAGATCGCAATCTGTCCAATTTAACAGAAGAAGCAAATCTTGTAATCCGTGGAATGATCAACGCTAATTCACTTTATATTATTAATGGCGATCATACTACGGCAACCCTGGGAGCAGATGATGAAGGCGTCCCGATTTATTCGATCAATGTCCGGGCTACCGGAGAAATTCAAAGCGGTGACGGACGTATCGTTACCGGAAAAACTGTTTATCGGGAAACTCGGATCAATGAAGATGGAGAAGTCGTACGGGCAGCCAATACGGTGGCTGAAAATATCCTGGCTCTGGACCGGGTTATCGCCGGTTTGTCCTTGACGACAATTCCTATCGCATATGAATCGGCAGAAACATTCCCTGAAGAAGGAATACCTGGCCGAATTTATATAGATACTGATCAAAATACGCTGTATCTATGGGACGAAGACGAAGAGAGATATACGCCCATCAATGGTAATGTTATAAGTGATGTATTAACCAATGAAGATATTGGTTCATTATTTGAATCATAAGTATTGTTAAAAGGAGTTCATTTACACATGGCTAATGAAGTCAAAAAATTCCTTGACCTTACCGGTTTACAGGAATTTAAAACGAAACAAGACGCAGTTAATGCGGCAACTTATATCCCCCTGTCTCAGCGCGGCACTGCTAACGGCGTAGCTACCCTGGACAACAACGGCCTGGTTCCGGCTGCACAGTTACCCAGTTATGTTGACGACGTACTGAGCTATGCCCAGACCAGCGCGTTCCCCGCAGAAGGCGAGACCGGCAAGATCTACCTGGCAGAAAACACTGGCAAGATTTACCGCTGGGCTCCGGCTGCCGATCCCGGTGAAGACGATCCGAAAGGGTCTTACCTCAACATTTCCAGCGCTGTAAGCACGGCAGATGAAGCAGTAAAATTAGCAACTGCCCATACTATCAACGGTGTTGCCTTTGACGGTACGGCCGATATTACGATCAATGCTGTAGACGCTACTGCCCGTATCGCGGCTACTGAAAAAGGCGCAGCCAATGGCGTAGCTACCCTGGACGCCAATACTCTGGTTCCGGCTGCCCAGCTGCCTCTGGCAACGACCACTACGGCCGGTGCCGTTATCGTAGGCACGAACCTGGACGTATCCAGCGGTACGATTTCCGTAGCAACCGGCACTTCTTCCGCCAAAGGCGTGTTGCAGGTTGGCACGAATCTGTCTGTATCTGACGGTGTTGTAAGCGTAGCGACCGCGACCGATTCCGCATTGGGCGTTGCACAGGCCGGTACTAACATTGACGTGTCTTCCGGCGTGTTCTCCGTGAAGACCGGTTCTGCCAATGACAAAGGTGTCCTGCAGGTAGGTACCAATCTGAGCGTTGCTAACGGCGTCGTAAGCGTAGCAACCGGTACTGCTTCTGCCAAGGGCGTATTGCAGGTAGGTTCCAATATTTCCGTAGCCGACGGTGTGATCAGCGTAAGCAAGACCAACATCGAAGATGCGCTGGGATTCTCTATCGTAGCGCTGACGACTGCCGAAGTAGACACCCTGTTCCCGGCTTCCTGATAAAATCGTAACCTTATAATGGCCGCCGCCGTGCGGCTATTCTTTATACTGAACGAGGATCTTATAATACATGAAAGTTTTAACTGAAACTGGTCTTTCCCAGCTTATAACTAATATCAAAACCGGATTTGCGGCAAAGACCCATACGCATGACGCTTATGCTGCGTCGACACACAGCCATGTTGGTACCGAAGTCGCATTGACCGGTTATTCCAAGGCTTCCAGTGCCGCGGCTGTAGCGGCAACCGATACGGTGAATGCAGCGATCGGCAAATTAGAAAAGGCTTTGGATGGAAAACAGGCTTCCGGCAGTTATCTGACTTCCGTATCCTGGAACGATATCGACAGCAAACCGAGTTCTTTCACGCCTGCGTCTCATGAGCATACAACCAGTGACGTAACAGCACTGACCGGTTATACAATTGCGTCTTCCGCAGCAGCTATTGCAGCGACCGACAGTCTGAATACGGCACTTGGCAAACTCGAGAAATCGATTGACGGCAAACTCGGTTCTTCGGCTACGGCTGCTGATTCAAGTAAGTTAGGCGGAACGGCAGCTGCATCCTATGCACTGCTCGCATCTCCGGCATTTAGCGGAACACCGACGGCTCCGACGGCAGCGGCCAACACGAATACGACCCAGATCGCAACGACGGCTTTCGTTCAGACGGCAGTTGCAAATCTTGTAAACAGTGCGCCGACAACGTTAGATACGCTGGCAGAATTATCAGCAGCTTTAGGCGATGACCCGAACTTTGCTACGACGATTGCTACGCAGATCGGCGGCAAGGCAAATGCAAGCCATACCCATGTCGGCACCGAAGTTACGCTGACCGGCTATACCAAAGCTTCCAGCGCTTCTGCCGTAGCTGCTACCGATACGGTAAACGCGGCCATCGGTAAATTAGAAAAAGCGTTGGACGGAAAACAGGCCAGCGGTTCTTATGCAGCATCCGATCATACGCATGATACGTATGTGCCGACGACCCGAAAAGTTAACAACAATGCATTAAGCGCCGACATCACATTGTCCGGTGCCGATATCGCGGCTACCGGATATACCAAGGCAGCCAGCGTTGCCGCCATTGCGGCGACTGACACAATCAACGCCGCACTGGGCAAACTGGAAAAAGCTCTGGACGGAAAACAGGCCAGCGGCTCTTATGCGGTAGAAGGCCATACGCATAATTATGCCGGTTCTTCTACGGCCGGCGGCGCCGCTACCAGCGCGGAAAAAATCAGTACAGCTGCCAAGATCGGCGACACGAATAATCCGGTCTATATCGCGGCTGACGGTACCGTTACCGCGATCAGTTATACGATCGGGACATCGGTTCCTTCCGGTGCCGTATTTACCGATACGAAGCTTGGTTCCGATCATGTTCTTACGGGTTATACCAAAGCGGGTTCCGCAGCTGCAGTCGCGGCGGCCGATTCCGTAAATACCGCGATTGGCAAACTGGAATACAAGATTGATGCTATTGCCGAATATACAGCTGAAGAAGTAATAGCTGTATGGGAAGCTTCTTAATATAATAAACAAACTACGTAATTGTACAATGGCGGGAAGGGGAGACAACTTTCTTCCCGTCATTTTTAAAAGATAAATTGTTTGAAACAAAGACACAATTCAAGGGTGATATAATATATGAAACTTTTAGGAAACACAGGTCTTTCCAAACTAGTCGAGCTGATTAATCAGAAGTTCGCGCCTCTTGCTTCTCCGGCCCTGACCGGCACGCCTACGGCGCCGACGCCGACATTGGGAGACGACAGCACGAAAATCGCAACCACGGCATTTGTGCAGGATGCTTTGAGCGGAGCGACACCGACCACCATTTCCGATTCGGAAATTGCGAATTTGTGGGAAGGGGTAGCTGTGCCATCCGTATCGCAGGATTCCGTTACTAATATTTTGACGATTTCGTAAGGTGCATTATGGTAAACATAGAAATCGCAAACATACAATATAATGGTGTGCCATCGATCGAAGTTCCATTGCAAGGTGGTGGAACTGCATCATTTCTTGACACAAGTGATGGTAATGTAACTGCTAATGATGTAAATGTCGGCAAAATTTGTTATTCACAAGGACAACGCATTGTAGGAACAAATAGTGGTAGCGGTAGTTCGTTTGATAATATAACGCAAGACGGAAATAAAATTGTTATACCGAATGGTTATATTGAAGTATTAATACAACAAACGAACCTAAACCTTGTCGACAAAATTCTTAATTTAAGTTAATAGGTGAAATTATGGCACAAGACATAAAGTTAAACGGGGTAACGTTTGCGGGCGTTGACTATATCTACGTACCGAAAGCGTATGGTAACGGTACTGCCGTTTATAGAGATTTGAGTAATTATCATTCAGGATTAAACCTTAGCGAATTACTTGCAGGGTCTGCAACAGATATTAACGATGCCAATGGAGAAATAACGGGGAATCTTTCTTCTACTGTTTTTAACGACTATGCCTCTCTTGTTAGTATCAATTTCCCGAGTGCAACTTCAACTACGGGTGATACATTCCGTAGTTGTGATAACTTGGAAACTGCTAAAATGCACTCTTGTCAAACGTTATCTGCAAATGCGTTTCGTGAATGTCCAAAGCTAACATTAGCTGAATTAGATAGTGTAAAAAGTTTTGGACAAGCGTGCTTTTACAGCTCATCAAACTTTTCGACTCTGGTAACGGGTAAGGTAACAGTTCCCTCCGTTGCCAACGATGTATTTACAAATACAGCAATAGCAAGTGGTAATGGTGCAATATATGCATATTCTGACTGGATTTCTTTGTTCCGCACAAATGGAACTTGGGCAAATTATGCAGCACAGATGAGTATAGCAGAAGCATACTATGACCCTACTGCGGTTGAATATAAAATAACTGTTACTCCACCGGCAAATCATAATCCGTATATTGAGTATACAACAAGTAAAGGAACGTGGTACGGCAGAGATAGAAGCATAGCAGGCGGTGAAACAGATACTTTAAGTTATACTGCCCATTGCTACGGGTTTGTGGATAAAACGGGAACTGTGAGCATAAGCAGTTCAAGTACCGACATTTCTATTGATTTGTCGGATATGGTTGCAGATGTAAATTTTAACGGGTTTAATATAACAAGCCTTAATTTTACTAATGCAGAAGTGGTTTTTAGTAGTAACAGTACTCTTGCTTACAATAATTTTTCCGACTGGTACTCCAATATTCATAGTACTAACGGAATCGGAGGATTCTCATCGTCAAAATATTTAAATCTTACACAAACAATACCGAGTACATCAGAAATGACGAAACCGACGATTGTGTGGGAAGCACTTGTTAATATGGACGGAACGGAAGCATCTGCAAGAAAGACAATTTATTCGTGTAGTGGAAACAACAGTAACAACGCAATAATTCAGGTTGGTGCGACAGATGTTAATCTGTACCGAAGTGGCACAAATAATGTTGTGAGTGACTTGGACTTAATGGGAGGTTGGCATCATATCGGTGTTGTTGTTAACGCAACGAATAGTTATATTTACGTTGATGGAGAATTGAAGTCAACTATAACCGATTCAGGAATGTATGCACAGTTTACTGCATCATCGCAACGTGTAGGAGAGCGGTATTCTTCAAGTTCCGACTATTTCCTTGGACACGCAAAAGAACTTGTTGTATGTTTGCGTGATATAAGCGACCCGACAGTAGTATCGAACTGCGAATTTGTTTTATTGTCTGAAATTGAATAAATGTTAAGGTGACAAATGTGGAACGCGTCAAGGAATTCATCGATGAAAATCATAGCTTGAGGTAATGATTATGGGATATTTAGATTCAAATGGTCTTGAAACACAGATCAGTTATATAAAAGGATACGTCCAGGCAGAATTGGAAGATGCTGCATACACACATCCTTCCAGCGAAGCATCGGGTTCTTATGGTCCGTCTAATAATGCATCTCCGGATTATGGGGAAACGTTTTCCGTGCCGTACATCACGGTTGACTCTGACGGACATATATCGGCAGCCAGCACGAAAACGATTACGCTGCCGGCAACGGATAATACCGATACGAACGTGACAAATACGTTGAACACGACTACGCAGTTTTATATCACGGGAACGACGTCTGGCTCAACGAATACTGGGACACAAGTATTTGATACCGGCGTTTATGTCACTTCGACTGCGGGACAGCTGGGATGTTCCAGCATCATGCTCGCGTCCGGGATCGAGATCTATTAACCAGGAGGAACTATTAGTATGAATTATGTGTACCAGACCGTAATACGGGATACTTCGGCGGACCCGACTTATACCTTTGCCGAAGTAAAATACGGAAGAATTGTTTCTATTAACCGGCACTGGGTCCCATTAGAAGAATATAAGAAATTTTTTGAACCGAATGTCCTGCTCATTGACATCACGGACGTTTTGGCCGATGGCCATGTACCGGCTGTAGGAGATATCGTGACAGGGGAAAACGATGGATACAAGATCGTGCATTACGTACAGGAAATGGATCTTAACCTGGCCAAACAGGCAGCAATCGAACGCATGAAACTGGAACGGGACCAGATGGAACTGGAACCGATCGCCTATAATAATCATATGTTTGATGCCGACCGCGTTTCTTTGGAACGGTTGGATAAGGCACGCCAGTTTCTGGAAGACAATGACGTGGAAAGTATCCTCTGGACAACAGCGGATAATGACCGTGTTGTATTAACCGTTGCAGATTTCAAGGGCATCAATACCCAGGTCGCGATCCGGTCCAATGCGTTACATGTACGGTATAATAAATTAAAGGCATATATCAACGGGCTGGAGGAACAGAATATGCAAACCGTATTGGAAATGGAATGGGACAGCCCGCTGGTTGAAGATTAAACAAAATGGCAGAACTCGTCAATAAATTTCACGTAAAAGACGGCAATACCGTCTACGAATGCACCAGTTATACGACGACGACGGAAGCCACGCCGGTCGTGGATGGCGGCGACTGCTGGCAGATCCGGAACAACGGCGTGACCGCCTATCTCGGCTTATGGCCGACGGACAGCCAGGAAACGTCCGAATATTCCACGCCGCTGACGATTACGAAGGACAATACGGAATACTACGTAGAAACCGAGGTCATCAGCATGGTGACAGTTACGATCAACCAGACCGACGCCCATCAGACGATCCATGTTCTGGTAAATGGTACTGATGATCATACGTCTACGTTTGATGTTATGTCGGGCGCTTCTTATGTGGTTACGGTTGTTCCCGATACCGGATACGATGCCGGTACGCCGAATTATTCGTCAGGTACGATTTCCGGTAATATGACCGTATCCGCGACAGCTTCAGCCTTGCAGTCGTTTACCGTAACAATCACTCAGATTGAACACTGTACAATTACGGTTACCTGTAATAATCAGGATTATACATCGAGCTTTACGGCTTACTACGGAGATACCTGGACGGCAGTTATCGTTGCCGATGCCGGATATGATGCCGGCACATTAGAACCCGGCAGCTCCGGTACGGTTACGGATAATATCACGATTACAGCTTTAGATGCTTCTGTTGTTACGTATACGTTGACGTTGGCAGCAACCGCAAACCAGACGATCACGCTGTATTATACGCCATCGGGAGGAAGTGAGATTGGGCCTGTAACCTCTACGTCCAGTACACAGAATTTTACCGTACCGGATGGGACGACCTGGCGGGCCTCAATTGCCGGAAATACCGGATATAACGCAGGCACATTATCTCCGGGTGCTTCCGGTACCATAAGCGGCGCAAATACAACAGTGACTGCCGATGCTGCGGCTTTACAGATATTTGTGCTGACCTTGGCGGCCACAACGAACGAAACACTTAAGATACGGTATAAGGCCCGTAATGCAGACGGAACGATGCCGACAGACTGGGGCAGCGAAATATCATCGGGAAGTTCCGACAAGACATATAATTTACGATATGGTTCTACATACCAGATCACATCTCTTACGGCATCAACCGGATGGACGGCCGGATCCACAAAAAACGGTTCTACTGTGGTGACGCCGAGTACAAGCACAACATACACGATGACTGCGGCTATTACCGTAAGTGCAACAGCAGCAACGCATAAAACGTATACTATTTCTCTTACACAGAAAACTGGTGAAACAGTTACGATTTACTACAAAAACCACAATGGAACAAGTCTTGCGAGTAGTTGGAGTACGGCAACTGCAAGCGTTACGCTTGGTCACGACAGTCAGTATTACTGCACTATTGCGGGAAGCACATATTATACTGCTGGAACGATAACAAACGCGGGTAGTTCAAGTTCTCCAAACACGTTAACTGCGGCAGTCACGATTTCCTTTACTGCGGCGACGCATATAACCTATAAAATTACACTTACACAGAAATCGAATGAAACTGTTACTATTCATTATAAGAATCATAGTGGTTCTGCGTTGGCAAGCAGTTGGAGCACTACCACAGCTACTGTAACCCTTGGTAAAGGTAGTCAATATTATTCTACAATAGCAGGATCTACTTATTATAGTGCTGGTACAATAACAAGTCCTGGTACATCAAGTTCTCCAAATACTCTTAATGCAGCAGTAACCATCTCTTTTACTGCGGCAACGCATATTACTTATACAATTACTCTTACACAGAAGTCAAACGAAACCGTTACGCTACACTATAAGAATCATGATGGGTCTGAACTTGCAAGTAGCTGGTCTACTGCGACAGCCAGTAAAACTCTTGGAAAAGGAAGTAAGTATTATTCGACTATTGCAGCAAGCACAGGATATACGGCGGGAACGATTACAAGTCCTGGTTCATCGAGTTCCCCCAATACGTTAAATGCTGTAGCAACGATTTCCTTTACGGCGGCAACCGTTAATTCGTATTATTTAAGATTTACCAGTAGTCAATTTGAAATAAGAAAATCAAGTAGTAGCGGAGCAGAAATCTCTTCAGGAAGTAAGGTAAACTATAATCAGACTGTTTGGGGAAATCATAAATTGAATTATGATCACCCCGTAGCAACTTTATATAAAAATTCAAGTGCAAGCGGAACAGTATGGACAAGTAAAACAGGTGACCATTTTTCATTCAGCATGCCGGCATCACAAGTATATATAGCAGATACTTCTTATGACGATCAAGGTGGCAGTGGCGATGGATAATGGCAATGGCGATTAATCTATTATCATATAAAAACCGTGCTGTATTTAGCACGGTTTTTATTATTTCTGCTCGGGCCGTAATATATATTCTGACAAAGGAGTGGATATGATGGCTAAAGCAATTTTGGTTCAAAAGATGAATAAAGCAATCTCCCAGCTGCAGCAGATAAAACACCCGATCAAGTGGGTCATTTTTTTATATCTCGGATTTGTCGGCCTTACCTTGTTCCTATGGCTCATGGCCTGGCTGCTGTCCGCGATATGCAAAGTGCCTGATTTGACGATCGGTCTGAAGTTCATCGACCAGCTGACGAATATGACATCCATCGGCTTTATCTGCTTCATTGCCGGCTGTTTTATCGACCTGAACAACAACGGGATACCGGACGGCATTGAATGCAAGATCGATATCAAAAAGCCGCTCGACAACTTGCTGGGATTGAAACAGAAACACCCTGACGGAGATTAATAATGATACAGAAAATTGAGCATCCGGCTTATGAAAATAATGCAAAGAAACTAAATGAGATAATCGATGCTATAAATGAACTATTAGGAATTCAGGAGTCAGAAGAATCAGAATTCAGTTCTTTTATAGCAGGACTTAATCCGGTTATTGTCGGTAAGAATGCCAAAGCAACCGGAGAAGGTGCTGTCTCTATTGGCAGAAATACAAAAGCCAGTTTTGAGGATTCCATCGCAATCGGAAAGAATGCAAAATCAGACTACCAGGGCGCAATTACGCTTGGAAAAAATGCGAAAGCAGATGCGGAATCTACGCTTGCGTTAGGAGTAAATTCCCAGGCAAGAAATACAGGTGCCGTTGCAGTCGGCAATAACAGCATTGCATCAGAAGAATACGAATTCGCAGTCGGCGCTCCGGAATCAGATGGTCATGACGAAATCAAACGAAGGATTACGCATGTAGAAGACGGAGTCGCGGACAGTGATGCCGCCACGATAGGACAGATTAATGAAATCCTGCTTTCAGGTATTGACGTAGACTCTATCGATGCTGATACTATTAACGATTATTTTCTTTTTTCTCTGAAAAATTATGCATATCTGAATATAGAAGATTATGATGAAGTAACGGTATTGCCGGACAATGCCGTATCGGATCTTACGATTATTATAGCGGCCCCCGATGCGTCATTTGCATTCGCGAACTGCTATGAACTGACTGGCTTAAACGGTCTGGAAACGACTTGGGACATGAGTAATGTAACCAGTACGGAATTCATGTTCAGCGATTGTGAAGCCATGTCGTCTCTGAATCTTTCCAGCTGGGATCTTTCCAGTCTGGAAAATTCAGAATGCATGTTCCTGACCTGTTACGGACTAACGTCTATTACAGGCATGAACAATAAGAACATGCCGGCATTAATATACGCAGACTGTATGTTTGACGAATGCGAAGCATTAGAATATCTTGATGTCTCCGGCTGGAATGTTCCTAACGTGACAGATATAAGCGACATGTTCTATTATTCTACTAACCTTAAGTCCGTGAATATGAATAATTGGACAGTTCCGGATCATATACGCAATATCAGCAGCATGTTTTACGGTTGTGAATCATTAGTTTCTGCAGATTTTTCAACTTGGAATTCCTTTACATTTGACTATGCCGATAACCTGTTCAGAGGTTGTTCATCTCTTAAGGTTGTCGACATTTCCAGCTTCGATAACAGAAATGATACAAGTGGAAACAGTATCTTCCGTATGTTTTATGAATGCGATAATCTGGAATATGTAATTATTGATTCCGATATTGTAAAATTTACGGAATACATTCCTACGAACTGGACAATCAGCGGTATTGAATTAAATAATACCTGTAAAATCCTGGTTCCGGGAGCATCGATCGAGGCATATCGCAATGCATGGCCGGAAGCAAGACACAATCAGTTTGATGCAATCGAAGATTATGTAATAACACGTAGCCAGGGGACAATAACCGTAATACCGGACACAGAAGGAACCATATCATAAATAAAAGAGAAGGTTAATCATGTCGACTACTAAAAAATACCTAGATGAAGAAGGCCTGTCGATACTGGTCACAAACATAAAAAAACACATAAACGCAGTTATTAACGGAAAAATTGATACTATTGATACGGCTACCATACCCGATTATTTTTTCCTTGAGCTGGAAGATTACGCGTATAAAAATTTCGAGATTGAACCTGTTGAAGAGGATTAACGATGAGCATTGTTAACGAGATCTATCCGTATGATTATAGAAATACAGAACTGACAGAGGCGCAGACAAACAGGCTTACAGATGCCATACTGATTAACAGTGCCGACCGCGCGTTCAGCGGGTGCAGACATCTGCGTTCCCTGAACGGTGTGGAAAGGACGTGGGATACGTCCCAGGTAACGAGCATGAAGGGTATGTTCGCCGGATGCCAGCTGCGGAACCTGGACCTGTCCGGCTGGGATACCTCCAACGTAACCGACATGGAAGGTCTGTTCCAGAACGCCGTCTACGAAAGAACCAGCGGGGAAGATCCCGGCACCGGTGAAGGGATGTATAATATCTATTCTTTCCTGGATCTGTCCGGCTGGGATACGTCTAAGGTTACCAACATGGACCACATGTTTGCTTTCGGCGATGAGATAGGAGTGCTGGACCTGTCGAACTTCAGCATGGAGAGCCTGGAAGAGCCTCCCGACCTGTTCGGTACGCTGGGGCGCGTACAATATGTCATCATCGATTCCGCAGTATGCAAGTTCTGGGGGTTCAAATGGCCGGAAGAAGGATTCCTGAACAATGTGGCGTTCCTTGTCCCGTATAATTTGGTTTCAGACTACCGGAATTATTTTAACTGGTGCAATTACGAAGGCTATATAATACCCATCGAGCAATGCACGATCATACGGATCACGGACGGTGAAAATGCCGGGAAGATAAAAATATCGTTTCCCGAAATATTATAGTTGATACATATACAGAAGGTCAGCCATGCAGAATACGAAGAAATACTTGGATGAAGAAGGCCTGTCGGTACTGGCCGAAAACTTAAAACGGTACATCAGCATAAAAACAGGCAGGAACAGCAACAGCCGGCCTGGCAATAATAATGGCAGCGGCAACGATAACAACAGTAGCCTGATCTCTTCCGACGGAGATGGCAATATCCAGATAGGGCAGTCGTCTTATGTACAGGACGGGGGCCTTCTTGCCCTGGGCAAGGACATGGTCGCCGGAGGCATCGCATCGATCGCCATCGGCGATTACGGAGGGGCCATGGGCGGATGTGATATCGCCATCGGCGACGAATGCACCACATACGGTTGGGGTGATGTTGCGGTCGGCAGCGGCTCTTATACGTGCCGGAAAGAGAACTCGACGCAGAATACCGTCCTTGGCGTCGGCGCCTGTACATACAACAGGAACGGTGTGGAGAACGCGGTCGCCATCGGGGCGTATTCCGTAGCAGAGAACGATCTGGAATTCTCTATCGGAAATGAGGACATGCAGCGCCGCATTACCAACGTAACAGACGGTGTCAATGATACCGATGCCTGTACCGTCGGCCAGCTGAATGCGGCCGTCGCGGCATTGCGGGCCGAACTGGGACTGTCGTAAAGGAGAAAACATGAGAAAAATAGATCCGACCCATTTGTTTTACCTGGCCCGGAACTTCAAGGGCGACATCGATTATATCTATATCCACTGGACCGCCGGTTGGTACGGCAGCTTTTTCGATGACTACCATATCAATATCGACTATGACGGGTCCATCTACCTGAGTACCGACGACCTGTCCGAAAGGCTGAGCCATACCTGGCGGCGGAACACCCGGAGCATCGGCATCGCGTTAGCCTGTTGCGGGGACGCTTCCGCCAAGGCTGACGGCACGATTGATTTCGGAAGCCATCCGCCTACGGCCAAGCAGATCGAGTCGGCCGCTGTCGTCGTTGACGTATTATGTGCCGCACTCGGACTGCCAATCGACAAAGATGCCGTCATGACCCATTGCGAAGCAGCCGAACTGGATGACTACGGTCCGTCGACCACATGCGAACGCTGGGACCTCTGGTATCTGCCCGATTATATTAACGGCGGATTGGAACCGGGCGGCGATTTGATCCGTGGTAAGGCGGCCTGGTATTATCATCATGGATATTGATTGCATATTTTTACAATATTGTCTGTGCATTTTTTGCACAAATCTGCCGTATCTCATGTGCAGATTCTGAAAGAATAAAAAAAGCCAAGGGAAAATATCCCTTGGCTTATAATTTTTTATAAAAACCCATGCTATGGCCTCTGTTGTCCCGGCTGAGGCGTTTTTATTCTTTACGTGATATATTTATCGCGTCGTTCAATTTAAACGCGTTGTGAGGGATTTTAAGAGGTCGATTTTTTACAGGTCGAAAAAATTTTCTTTAACGGACTGGAAGAGACAGGATTTACATGCGAATTTCGTTTCCGAATTTTTTCGGCTGCTTGATCGCGATGTTCTTTCGTATCGAATAAGCCGATGACCTGGCCGTCCTGATTATAAAGCGGCCACATCTTCAGAAAATCATAGAACGATTCCGGGTCGGACAAATTCAGTCCGCCGATTTGAACAGAAGTCGCATTCTCAATCGTACCAAGTACACGAGAAGCCATAATAGAATTAATATCCATAGTCAAATCTCCGTCAGTATCCCTGACGGTAAAATCATGAGGAATATAAACCCTGTTTGTAATTTCCTGTTCCTGTAATTCTTCGTCTGGTCCCATTTTATTCGTTCCCGTAATAGCCGAAGGCGATGATCATGTCGCCGGACGGCGTCTTAAAAAATTCTGCGTAAGTTTCGTAGTCTGCACTGATTTCTTCTTCGTACTCCGAATAGGTCAGATAACGATGCTCATATTTGTCGTCCTCATAGACGACGTCTTCTTTGGGAACAAGCTTCTCGTTCCAGGTGTCGTAATATCTGTGTCCATTCTTAAAGTCAGAATAATCTTTAACCGTACACAACGTAAGGGAATGTATCAATCAGGATCCTCCTCCTTTTTTTTTAATCGGTATTGCATAGCCAGCTGCCGGGATTTTTTAAACTGTTTCGTCAATGGACACTGGCCGCAGTTATTCTCATTCGGACAATCATAGCATCCGTCTTGTCCCCACCAGAACCAGTGCGGCGCAGACGTCCTGGCCTTCCGGTGTTTGTTACGCAACCGAGTCCTGAACCTTTTTCTCTTTGTTGGTTTCATCTACGGCATCACATAATGTCTGATATAAATATTTGTTTCCACAGTAGGCACATTCATATAAATGATCGCCCATTATAAAATCGCGCGCGCCACAGGACGGACATTCTTTTAAGACGATAACTTTATTATGTACTTTAATACGATCATCAATATATTTCTTCATAAGTTCTGTATAATGCTGAAGCCCTTTAAGATCTATCAGTTTTATCATTTTTTACTCCTGATCGGTATTGCTTCCGTATACCGTTTTAAAGCTAGGTCTTGTACGTGACTATACTTCGAAGTCATCTCAATATTTTTATGCCGCAACGTTTCTTTTACGGCCTGAATATCTTTAGTTTGCGCATATAATAATGTGCCGCATGTATGTCGTAACATATGGCAACTAATACCAGGCGCCTTAGCTTGTATAAGTACTAAAGCTTCGTCAATCTCTCTGCGGATGCTCCTACGGCTCAATCGTCTATGTTGTCCACGATTACCTCTTGATATGAATACGGGAGTTAATTCATGTAGCGCCGTAGTAGGGGCGGGCCGTTTATTTAAATACGCACGCAAAAGATCTGATGTAAACTTTGATGGATAGATTAAATCATTATGTCCTTTACCACGAATTAGGATTATTAACTGTTTGCTAAGGACATTAATGTCCTCAACATTTAATCGATGAACTTCAACCGTACGTAATCCTTCAACAGCCATCAGTGCAATCATAGCTTTGACGCGAGCTTCTTTTAATGA